>Ga0209700_104819_pt1 | contig 23699 bp, 8 predicted proteins | sample SiratroredBW_FD_187528 | JGI IMG/M metagenome (GOLD analysis project Ga0209700, IMG submission 187528) | Root nodule microbial communities of legume samples collected from California, USA - Siratro red BW (SPAdes) (version 2) | ecosystem: Host-associated > Plants > Roots > Nodule | place: USA...
GGATTTTATGAATACGTTCATACACGATTCTTTTATTGTGAAGCTGTCTGAACTCTAGCAAATTACAAAAGGAAGCAATGATTTACAAGAGAGAGAGAGAGGGGTAAGAGATAGAGGATGATCGGATGATCTCTTCCTCTGGTCCTGCCCTCTATTTATACAAGGTGCAAGTTGGCAGATTTCAAACTCTCGCTCAACTGCGGATTTAAAAATTAAACTATTACAATGATGGCGGACTTCAAAATACTTCTTTGCAGAATTCCACCGATTTTGATAGGACATGACAAACATCTCTGCTGAGCTGTCTTTGTCTTTTATTTATGAGAGAGGCTTCTTTTGAGTCAGCAAGATTCTCGGATGAGTTATCTTGTGAGGCCACAGTTTCTTGACAGGATGATAAGTGGTCTTGTCAGACTTCTTTTATTAGGTAGAGTTTTTAAAGATGTTTTTCCAGGGCCTTCCTTCATTAACACGCAGGAAATAGGTTCCAACAACGTGTAAAGGAAGTGGGAATATGAGCTGGTAACCATACAGGCCATTAACCAGCTCCATCTTTATCTCTTTTATTCGTCTTTTACTGGACTTTTATTCGAGAGGGGGAAGTATCCCAAAGCAGTCATCTTCGTTATCATAAAAGGGATCATGGATCTCTTCTTCTTCTTCGTCTGAATCGAGAGAAGATAGAGCTTCTAGAAGAGTAGCTCTGATTTCTGCTTTTGACTTTCCTTTTAGTTTTAGCTTTTCTTTCGAGGGCTGAGCCAACTTTTTTGGAGTAGGTGGTAGTGCGATTGATCGGTTTTTCCAATTCCGGAATTTTTCTTCTAGGAATTTTATATCGAACCGTTTCCACCAAGTCACTTTTATTTTTAAGCACAAATGTTGAGGAAATGGGACCGGACGATGTTGATGGAGTTCGAACATGTGTTGGGCTATCCAACCCACTCCCATTTTTCCACAAAAATTTATAAATTTTAAATGAGCGGGGAGCTCTGGACTTAAATCTTTGAAATTATCATAATATTTTACCACTGCTGGGGAAAAAGAGTTTTAGTAGGTCCCACCCAACAGAACCATTCTTGGAACCAAACAGGGATTTTAGCTGGCAGAACCTGGGGGTTGGCAAAGGAGATGTACCAGGAATGCCGAGGATTTGTATCATACAAAATTTTATACCAACTCTCTTGATAATCAAAATAATTATAAGAAGGTGGATCAAAAACTCGTGAAAATCTCTTTTCAGTGAGTGGATTTTGATTCCAATCCTCTTCTGAAAAGATTCTTTTGATTTTTAATTTTGAAAAACAAATTATAGAGGGATCCTTTTTATCAGACATTTCCCTGCAAAAATTCTCGTGTTAAAAAATCAGGAATCGAGTTATTTATTCCTTTTATAAATTCTATTTTAAAATCAAAGCAAGATAGAATGCTTTGCCATCTGGCGAAGATTTGTTTTGAAACAATATTTTTTACATCTACAGGTCTTAATTTGCTAGCATAAGGGTGGTTAATTAATTTCTCAGCCAAATCATGATTATGCAATCCACATATTACTTTCAACACCCATCATTCTCCATTGTCAATAGGTTTACCTCACAATCTGAATGAACAATCACGTTTTCTTATACCTGTAATAGTCACCTCTAAATCATTTATGTATTTTCTATATTTATCACTCCTTTGACAACCCAACAACACAAATATCTTTCTGCCTTGTTATTTAGTTGCTTTGTCAAATCTAAGTATGACAACCACAATATCAAGTCAAAAGGCAACCCTAGGAACCCAATCAAGTAAATCATCTCATGTACAAAACACCTACACAAATAGAAGATAACAAAATTCCATCAGATCTCACTATTTTTACACAAATAGATCAAAATCAATTTACCTTATACATTGTAAAATGTGGCATTCTTGTTCACTACCTAGAAATGCACTCTCATGTATTTGTTCCACATTCGAGACCTTATCTACTTTTGAAATTATACTCCAAACTTGACCTTCCATATCTCATCAATTCGAAATGCACATTTTCCATTATTGACTTCCGAATTGGCCTAGTCCAAAATCCATATCTCCTTTTTTTTGCTTCAATCTGAAATGTTATTTCACTTCCGGATTGGCCAATGGGAGTTCAATCCATAATATAAATCACTTGCCCAATCTGTACAATCTGAAATCTACTTTATATTACGAATTCACTTCGGATTGTACAATCTGAAACTTTTTTTTCTATTCTCAATTGAAACAATCCGGTATACAAATCAATTCTAGATCCTACAGTCTGTAAGTCATTCTATAATACATTTTACATTTCGGATTGTGCCAATCCAATACTCAAAATCAACATTTTGGATTGAACCCCGACCCCAATTCAGAAGTCTTTCTCAATTCTGGTTCTACCAATCCAGTAATTATTTATATAAAAAAAATACTTTTGGATTGTACAATCCGAAAGCAAAACCAACCAGAAAACAAACACTTACCTCAGCCTCTTCGCAACCACTCCAACCACCATGAAACACCACCACGACCACCATCAGACAACAAATAACCGTCGACAAATATCACACTATGCACCAACTACAATCTTTAACACCTACAACGTTCACCACCCACAACCATCTTGCTTTTCCATTTTTTTTCTATTTTTCCTCATTAGTCTTTTCATAAAAGGTATTTTCTACATTTAAAAAAGTATAGAGGTGCAGGGTGAGATTATAGAGGTTCATGAAGAAAGCGTTGACTGAGATTCAGTATCTCAAACGAATAGACCACAAATCAAACACATTTTTCCATTTTATAAATCGTTCTTACTAGGTTATTAGGTATATTGATTATGTGTTATATTGTTCTATACAAATTTCATTATCTTGCAACTTGGTAGATTTTTGTAACGTATAAACACATTTTATTCATGTTATTAACCGTTTTAATCATTAAAAATATAGGTTTAAGCACCAAAAGAGTGCAATTTTTCATCAGTATTCACTGAAATAGGTAATAAAATTATATACCAAAATGGGTAAATCGTACCACAGAGGCACAATTTCAAGTAAAGAAATCGTATCATCGTGACATGATTTCAGAAAAGTATGACAATGAAGGAGAAATCGTACCATGTTGGCACGATTTTGGCGAAGAAATGTAGAACTAAAATCATACGAACATGGCACAATTTGAGTGAGAAGAAATAGAGTTAAAATTGTCTCAACATAGCACAATTTCAGTTGTAATACTTTTATTTTTTATATGTTTAGAATTTTGAATGTTTGGAACTTCATCGTAACAAATCAAAAAAAAAAATGCTCTTACAATATAAATGTGAGATGTAATAATTTGATAAATCTATAATTAATACAAGAAAACACCACAAAAGAAATTAGAATTATTTGACAAGTGTAAATATGTGAAGTAAGCGCCTAAACCCTAAAAAAACACAAAAAAAATTATAAATTAATAATAAACGATGTAATTTTGAAAAAAATTTTGAATCCGAAATCTTCAATAAAATTGCCTACCATATTCCTTACCTCATTTTAAACAATTTTTATTTTTAACACATCTCAATCCGAACTCTATCAAAAATTATGATATTTAATTTATTTTTTTGTCCTAAATTTTAATAATTTAGAACCTATGATAATTCTATACAATAATTCCACTATCAAATATATACTTATAAAGTTACCTATTAGATAAAAAACAAAGTTTTAATTACTTTATTTTATTTATTTATTTATTTATTTTATAATTTAAAATATAAAATAAAAACAAATTATTCAAAACAGTCGTGCCAAACATGTTTTTAATGATTTCAACAGTTATTTACATGCCAGCGTGACACAATTTCTTCTTCACTGTCACATTCACATTACTCTAAAATTGTGTCGCACTTAGTAATTTCTTCACTTAAAACACAATTTACCCAATTTAATAAATAATGTTTTTTAACTTATTTAAGTAAATACAGAAAAAAAAAAAAATCACCCTTTTGATGCTTGAACCAAAAATATAAGCACAAGTTGGTGGCAATGACTTTAAAATCAAATTGGTGATTGAACGGTTCAAATTTTAATTTACAGTAATCAAATTTTCATTTTTTTATATTACATCAGTAATGAAAAACGTCCCACTACCATCCCATTTTAAATTTTTAAACAAGTGACTTTTAGTCTAGTTTACATATTCTTCAGTTTATTAATATTTTGTAAACATACCCAGAACTAACCAACTTTAATACGTCATAAATGAGCATTTACTTTTATTGATTATAATATAACATAAAATGACAATTTACCTTACAAAAATATAGTAAAATGCATAAATATTTAGTAAACAATAGAGAAAAGGGTAAATGATAAATGATAAATGATAAATGAGGCATCTAAATAAACTTGCTAAAGTGCCAATGATCTCCCATGGCTATCAAGCCCTATGTTCTATTTACAAGTGTAATGCTCTATTTACAATAATTTTGTATGTTACAAAGTATTAGCCATAGGCTAAACAAGTAATTACATAGTAAGTTCCTGAGCAATAAAAGGACTAATAAATATGAAATGTAGCTGGAGTCAACAAATGGAACAGACAGATTAAAAATTGCACTAAAATACTTTTTGCAACAATTATTCATTAAACATGAAGAAGCTTTCAGGTGGCAAATGAAATGAGAAACAGATTCAATCAAGGACGTTCCTTCATGTTATCTTCTCTAAACGCTTTGGCTTTCTCAACGGACATCATGGCTTCTTCAAAAGATTTCTGAGTACAAAATAAATTTTAGTGCAAAGGACCACTTGAACAAATAAGATGTACAGAAAAACAGTGTATATTCTTTCGCTGTCGTGTTTCTTATTGATGTAAATATATAAGATACAAAAAGAGGCAAGAAACTTGCCTAAAACCCTAACCCTAAAGTTGGGTACACACAAAGGAAATACCAATAAAATAACATTACATTTCAACACTCGTCCTCAAACTCCATATATATCATATACATCAAGCTTGGAACACAAACTAAATCTTAGGTTTTCAAATTCAAGGAGGTAAGTGGAAATGGAAGTTGGTTGGGTAAGTTTGAACAACTTACCTTGTAGGTCATCTTAAGTGGTAAGGGCAAAACGAATCTCTAGCGCTTGCAAGAGTTGATTCTGGGAAATGATTTGGCCATTTCTATGCATGATTGGTACAAAAGACAATGTCACTCCGTCCAAGTCAAAGGATGCCAGTATGATGCACTCCTCTTCAGGTGTCTTATAGTAAGAGAAGTTAGAGATCTTGACTATTGCGGCACACTTAGTTTTAAATGTTTCCCAACAGCATCTGGACAATTATTTGGATAGGTATTTGTTTGGTAAATGAACTTTCTATGATGCGAGAACCAATTGTTACGACTTAAGCACAAGCGGAGAGTCTAACCCAAAATACTAGTTCATTAGGTGAGAGGACCTCGAGACTTGAGTACTATATCAAGTAGATCATCCTACTCAATGTAGAAATCCTAACATTGTCCCCCACTTTAAGAGTCCACGTCGATGACACCTCCAAACTGGTAGGACTTGAGCACAAAAGGAGAGTCCAACCTAAAAGAATAGTCCATTAGGTGAGAGAACTTTTTAACACATCAAGTAACTCATCCTACGCAATGTAGGACTCTTAACATTGTCACCCCCTACCTCATTGACACAATGATAGTCCTTTTTCTCTTAGACAGCTCCACTCATCTATAAGTATTCAGTTTGCACCTAAATTCAACCTATATGAAGTTGTTTTCTTAGTCCAACTCTCAACGAGGTCACCATATGGGTACAAACACAACTTCGTTTCTAGGACAAGGAACCTCCAAAATATGAAAGATAGGAAGAGACAATTTCATATATTTTTCCTCCCCCTTGTCATGTCAAGGGAATATAAAGGATCTCTAACGTACTGCATAACAGAATTCTAACAATAATGGAATAACAATATTTCTTTTTAGCCGAGTCATTCATTTTCTAGAAGTTACTTCAATATAGGATGAATTCAGCTCATTTCCTTGGTTGAATAGTACGGCTTTTGGGCCTTTCAATGCTGTGTTGTGCTTGGTTATCTGTATTGGGTTCATTCGTATCAGTTAGATATTTGGCTACTATAGTCTTCTGCTTGGTTATCCTTATTTGGCTCATTCCTACCAAAATTCATAGGATTGGTTTGGTTTGGGTCAATTGGACTGGAACATTTAAATTTTATAAAAATGAAATTTTGAAATAAAGACACAAAAATAGATCATGAAAATGATCTTGAAGCTTACTTTGATGATGAATGTATGGGATGTACAATCACTAATATTTGTTATTTGACCTTTTTTAATTCAAAAAGTATATAATATTAATTATAATAATTTTAATATAATTAAATCTCACGTCAATGGGTGAATGAGTTAGGTTCACAGGTTCAAAAGTTAAACCTGTGACCTAATCTGTGAATGAATTGAGTTTTGGTTTAATCCAAACACTATCTAACCCAGATTAATGGGGTTGATTTGGATCAAATTTGGATTAGCAGGTTATCCATATAATGAACACCCTTAGTTCATCATTGATTCATGCAAAAAAGAGTGTACAGTCTAGCAATGCTCATATAAAGTATATTTCAATGAAATAACAGTAAAATACTTGGTGTCATAACATTAATATCAAGTTTATTATACAATTACATGTTAGACTTAATAGCAACTTTATATTTAAAATTCATTAAGCCTCTAGGCTAACTATTGTTGATACTTAAATACTTTGATAGGTTCTTGCAAGATCCTGATGCTGAATAAGTGTAGTAGTTATGATGGCCTCCAGCCTGGCATGGTCTGAATGAAAAGAAACTTGGGCCCATTTAGTTTCAGAAAATGCTTTCGTTTTCCCTTTTAATTTATAAATTTGCCTCTTTGTTTTCATTTTACTTCTTGTTTTCAAAGACTTGTATAGAAGATGGAGAAAACAAAGCAAAAGTAGTTTTCCCTATTTCCTTGTTCAAAACCTTGAAAACAGAGAAAAAAACTGAAAAAAAGGTGACAATTTTGTAACTAAAAGTAAAAACAGAAAAACGGAAAAAAAAAATAATAAAATAGAAGTCAATGGACCCATAGCTGAACGAAGCATATTTACAGAATCAGCTCCACAGACGTTCAGAAATGCAGAAGTAAAAGTTGGCAGCAGTCAATCAGGCAGCCTAGCCAAACCAAGTCTCATGCTACAGTTTTATTTAGTAAGACAAAACCCGATAACTGTGCATGTAAGTTTTATATGGGCGCAAAAATAGAGGTAAAAAACCTATGGATCAGTCAATACAATTTTCCAAAATAGAAATGATCCAGGAAACTTAAAGGTGAATTTGGATGCAATGATTTTATTCAGAAGGATTTTTCTTTGGTGTGAGCACTTGAGAAAAAAACAAAAAAAAATAGAGAATGAATTTGAGAGCTTGATTCTCCTCTCTTAGAATCTCGTATTCATAATGACATTGGAAGTTCAGATACAATGAATGAGAGGAAAGAGAAAAGAATAAGAAAAGTCTCATCTAGAAACTAGGTAAAGAACAAAGCACATAGCAGCCTTTCAACAAAGTCTATTTAAGATGACCTACGTTGCAAAATATTTCGTATAGCAGGAAAACACAGAAAAGCAGTGGTGATTAGTAGCCTTCTATAAGTAGAATACATAAGATACGGAAGATACTGATCAAATAAAACAAAAAATAAGATACGGAAGAGAAGTAATGGGAAAAGAAAGGATAATGAATCACATGAGCCAGACTTGAGGGAAGGGATTTTCCTCTGAATGCCTAGACGGGTGGAAGAAATAAACTTTGTATCTTTGAGTCAGTTAGCATCTTTTACACAGGATTTATTACTTGAATAAGCTTTTTTTCACATCAACAAAAAAATATCACGACTGAATACAAAGAGAAAGTTCATGGTTTTGGATCAATTATGTGTTACAATGTAGGAACTTAGATAACAAACGGGGATAGAAAAATGAAATAAAGGCTATGATTAAGCTGTGATATTGTATAGTAAAATTGGATGGTTAAGAAAATTAAAATCTTACCCCAGAATTATGCATTCTCCACAAAGATTCTCCACTTGAATCGATGACAACTATCCCACCTAATATAGACCTGGGTAAAAATGACATTAGGTTATTGGAAAGATATTTTCATACTAAATGAATCTTAACACTTAATAGTTATTCACAAATAAAAAAAAAAAAAAAAGATGATAACATGTAGAGATAGAAGCAAATTTGATTTAGCACTTATGTCACATCCCCTAAAATACCCTTTTGCGTTATCTATCTTGAATCATGCACATATCTAGATACAGCTCATTTTTGTTCGGACTAATAGGAACTTGAGTATCATGAGGTGCCTAAGTACCATGTTGACCTGGTGGAGAACTCAAGTGTTTGATTATCCCTCCTTAACAGTTGGCTTTAGAGGGTGGGTTCCTCAAGTGCTTGAGTACTTATCAATTGGTATCAAAGTTAGTTGTGTGTCTCAGAAAGCGCTACCAACAAAGGTTCTGACAGGTGGAGGGTTCTAACCAATGGGAAGTTGAATGAAGTGTCTAGGGCCACTGCTATGATAGTAACTTGGGTATTATGGAGTGTCTAACTTCCATATTATTGAGTAGTATGAGATGCTCAGTGGAGTATTTTGAGTGTTTGGTTATCCCTCCGTAATAGCTAGCTTTTAAGGGCAGACTCACAGGTGTTTAGGTAAGTAACCCGAACACAACTAGTTTTTAGGTTGTTCTATCGTCATGTATCTCAAATTCAAATATCCAATATCCATGTAGAGGCCACTACATATGACAAGATAAAATAGTTAAAGTAATGAAGATAAGCATAAAAGATTTAAAATTTTAGGGAGAGTAGATCAAGAGATTAAGTTACTTTCAAGAAGATGAACCTTGATTCATTATATAAAGATGAATTGCGTGAATATATATATATATATATATATATATATGTGTGTGTGTGTGCGCGCGCGCGCACGCAGAATCTTACTTGTCAATTTGCAGATAAATAGGGAATGTGATTAGCAAATCTTGGAATTGTCTAAGGAAATTTTATATGCAAGTGATAAAGAGAAGAAATAGAGAAGCCAAGAAATAGAGAAGCCAAGAAATAATGAAATGCATACATAAAGAAAATCACAATAAAAAAAATGTATAGGTTGTTTTCAACCAAGAAGTCATGTGTTTGATGAAGAAATAGAGTTTGTAAGGAAATCAACTCACTCTGAGAGGACTCAAATTTATCAAGGTTGGATAAGCAAGAGAGCCACTCAAAACTATTATCACCCAATTATAGTACGAATTAAATTCCGAAGACAATATTTATATATGCCTATAAACAACCGGCAATAGGTTGAATTGGAACAACCATGAAGAAATCACAAAATACAATAGGTGTAACTATATCCAAAAAAATACAAGCACCAGATCCTCAAATACACTTTTTTGAGCATACTCTCCACTATTGACCAAAATTTACTGAAAATTCAAGATTTCATCCGATATCTCTTCTCATATAATGAGCCTCTCTCTTCATGTCATAGTTTATGTACTGTTAGTTAGTTTGATCTCATATAGAAAAGGGAATGCAACTTATCTAATAGGTCATTTATAAGGCATATTGATCACTAACATAGATTCAATAAAACTACCTAAAATCTTAGGTAAAGATCACAAGAATATCTATCGGTGGTACTTGAAATCAGCTGAAGAAAATAAAAATTTCACAGATTAGATAACATTAGTTAAGATTTGTAAGATAACACAACAACTAACTAGACTTATATAACACAACTCTCCCTAGGAAAAACCAGACTCGATTATGAACACTCTAGCTAGAAACCCGAGGAATCATACCTACAGAGTTACTTTTGGCTAGAAAGTTTTCAATAAACTTATATCAATAATATAAAGTGTTAGAAATGGTGTGCCGAGAATATTGTTCCTCATGAATGCAGTGAAGAGAAAATAGTAGATAAGCCAACAGTGTAAAAGTTATACTGATATCCAATTACTAACTTCCTTGTTTATATTAAGTTTGTTGACTCATAAAAACTGTATAAAAAGTCAAAAGAAAAATTATTTCTAATTGGTATGTAATGTAAAAGCTTTTACATGGACACGCATGCCTATTAAACTTATTCAGCCGATAACCCTTTTATATAAAATAAACACAAGAAATTACATAAAACCTAGGCATGTAAAAAGTCACGGTGGTATATTTAACAATCAAATTCCGTGTCAATTAACAAGCACAATCTCTTGCAGCTGGTAGATCTTCCTAGCATCAATTTTTAACTCGAACGAACAGCAATTAACAACCAAAATCACAAGGAAAGGAAAGTGCATTACGCTGCGAAGCCGAGATAGAGCAGTGAAGACCGCGCTGTCAAAATCCGAAGAGCCATTCCAAAATTGGAAGCTAAGCCGCCGCCGCCACCACCACCACCAGACCTAGGTTTGTACTCGTACCTGCTCCCGCTCCTACTGTATCCGTAGCTATACTGGGAATAGTAGTTGTTTCCGGCGTGGGCGCCCGAGCTCCGCCGGAAATTGTAGTCGGCGCGCTTTCGGTCGTCCATGAGGACCTCGTAGGCCTCCGACACCTGTTTGAATCGAATTGTGGCGTTTTCCCTAATGGCCCTCGGCGAGTGGGAATGCTTGTCCGGATGGAACTGAAACGCTAGTTTCTTGAAGGCGGTTTTGATTTCCTCTTTGGTCGCCGTTCGGTGCAAGCCAAGGACCTTGTAATGATCCATTTCGCTGGGCCGGATTGGGATTGAGTTTGTTGCGGTTTTCGTTGATTGCTAGGGTTTATGGGATTTTCCCACCCTTTCTCGGGTGAATTTTCTCGGGAAAATGGCGAAGGAGAAGTAAAGGAAGAGGTTCTCTGGTTTTGCCGATTCTTTGGTAATTCATGGCTCCAAAGAACGCGAATCGTGGCAGTGCTTTGCCCGCTGCTTTATTTGATTGGTATAAGTTTAAATGTTTTTATTTAAATTTAAATTATTATGTCTCTTGCTATAATAAACAGTAAATATTTAAATTAATGGTGAAATTAATGAACGAGAATAATCAAATTATTGAGAGTGAATATTATCTTTTATAACAAAAAATATTTGAATAAAATTAGAATCGAATTTTTAAGGAAAATAAAAAATAAATGAGTTTTATTATTCAGATTTTTAAATAAAATGAATTAGTAAATCAGATATGACTGTGTTGTTCCATTGGTTCTTAATTAATTTTTTTTTATCTCGGAGTGTTTGAAAAATTCATCCCCTTATATACAAGTCCATCTGTATTAAAATAGAATAAAAAAAAGTGTATATTTATGTATCAAATATCTATAAACAAAAGGATTTATATAAGTTTGTTTAAGAATTTTCTAATATGTAGTCCACATACTAATCTTTGAGGACTAATTTGATGTTAAATCCGATATTGGGAGAAAAATTAAACTCACATGCTTGGGGCAAAACTTGCAAAGTAATTTAAATATATATTTTCCGTGAAATTAGTGTGTGTATATATATATATATTAATATATATCAGGATGCAGTATTCACTTTTAAACAAAATGACATCCTTATGTTTTTATATTATTGTCAAACTTACTATTAACATATACTTCTAATAATATTTATAATTTATTAAATTCATAAATAAAAGTGAAAGACAATGTCTAGTTATTCTTCTATATTTAATTAATACTAAAAAAATATATTATTAAAAGGTTATATTGTTACATTTTCTCCATAGTCAGAGTGAATATTTTACTTGTGTTTTAGATTTGACCAATTATGTGCCTTAGGATGATCATGTGTTAACTCTAAGACTCTAAAATAAGCTATAATGATAACAGGTTTGATAATTTTTAAACAAATTTAAAAATAATGGAATGTGTAAATACATGTCCTTCGAAAAACAACACAAAATAAGTTTTTCATCTTATGCAGGACTTAACTTGGATATGTTCATGTACACAGTAAAGACACAGCAGATTATTACACAAGCAACAAAATGACCACAACCACTTCATTAATCTCTCCTTGAGATCTAGCTTCTAAAGTATCTGTTTAATTGGTAGGTAAGTTTGCATTACAATTACATGACTTTGAAAATAGGATCGAAGGTATCACACCTATGTGAGCTCAACCAATGTCACTCATTCAATTCGCTAATAATAAATTTCTAAACCTTCCCCAAGATTAGGCTAACAAAATAAACAGGTCTCTAGGTGTTTTCTGCTTCTTGCACCAGCCACAAGCTAATAGCATGATCCATCACAGTGATATACAATAATAACAGCTTGTGGGGGACAAGTTAAAGTAGCATCAAAGGGTGTACTAAATTTGGCTTTAACAATGTGAAGGGTTGCTCACATTCCTCTCTCCATGTTAATTGCCCTTTCTTTGTCACGAATTAAAAGTAAGGAAACCCTCTATCCCTTGGATAAAAACTGAGAAAGGGAGGCTAAATTAAGTTGTAAATTAGCTAGGCTTTTCGTATTGATTACTGTTGAACACTTTCTTTTCAGAATTTACCTTGATTCCTTGTTGGTTAACATAAAATCAAAAAACTTTCCTACTCAGTTGTGTCGAAAGTGCACTTCATTAGATTTAAATACTCATTATGTTATTATGTTGTTAAAGACCGCTAGAAATAAAATAATATTAAAATTTCATAAAGACATACTCAGGATATTTAGAGAAGAAGATAAAAAAAGAAAAAATAAAATATGTGAAGAAAAGAAAAGAAGATGAATAGGTGTGTTGATGTGTTTTTCAAAATAAGGAAATTCTCTTTATAGAAGATGAAAACCGTGTCGATGAGCATGTAAAGAGTGAGGAAACAGCTAGCATAATCAGCACAAGATCTGCGGAAGAAAACTGCCTCTAACATTCAAAAATAAGTTGTTTGTGTGGAAGAACAACTTCCAACATTCGAAAATGAAGTGTCCAAAGTAGAAACTATGTTGTTAAGAAGGAAGATCTTCATTGTTCAAATAAGAAAGCCAATAACTCACGTTTTTCTCTAGAACGTTTTTAGTTTTTAGAAGAGGTGGTTGTCGAAAAGATCAACATTTTATTTTTTCCTTTCGAATGTTTTGTAATAATCTGTTATTATCTGTTTCACAGCACATTAATGGTCAAAAAGAATTCATTTAGTCTGCCACACATTATTCATCTAATACTTGACCACCATATAATCCATATATATTTCCACATTTCTTTCCATCGTGAATCTAAAAATTTTATCCATCAAGACATTATACGATAATAGTAATTGGTGGCCGCAGTCATCAAAGTAATCTTATCTTCGTCTCGAGAATGTATGCATATTTGATTATGTCCATCTCGAGGACGTATGCACATTTGATTATGTCCTGAATATGTAACCATGAAGCTTAAAGCTTCGGAGCAAGCATATCTTGGGTTGGATAGTGGGTTTCAGTCCTTGAACATGCTTTATTTAAGTCGGTAAAGTCTGCGCATATCCCCCAATTGATAGAAGGCTTACTTACCTTTACAGCATTGGTTAATCACGTAGGATATTGAATTTCTCACACATATTCTACCTCTAACAACTTAAGGGTTTCCTCCTTAATGGTCACCTTTGGGACCAAGTTTGACAAAAATGACCAAAAAGTGGTAATTACAAAGGCAGAATAGTGAGTACAACAAGCTATAATATAACTACACTTCCTTTTCCGTATCCAGTTACATATATGAATTTGGGAGGTGTGTAAATATGGCCAAATGCAACATGTATTTTATCCATTGCAAGAGGTTTATGGTGAAATAATGGCCACGATCCACTGGACAAATATGCATTGCAATATGTGTTCATACTACTTAGCAAGCTGTACTTGGGAACCATCAGTGATTCGGTAGCCCTATAGAAATCCCTTGGTTACAAGCAACCTATACAATATAACGGTTTCTATGTTGTCTCATCCTTGTATTCATTAGGATTCTCCAAACTGTCTTGAACTTGTTCTTTGAGCTCATTTTGCTGTGTTTTTTGTTCTGGAATGAGCACACCAACCTTTGGATACTTTTCGATGAATTTAAATTCCCAGTCCTCCAAAATTGTAAGCTCTGATTCACCTAAACCTTCAAGGTCCCCATTAATGTCTTCAGGTTTAAAAGACAGAAGTGCAAGGGCTCTACTACACTCTTTTCCTGCAAACATTGCATAAGATCCTCCGGGACCATAAAAATTTCTGCATGTTCATAAGCAAGTAAAGTCTGTCAGTGTCACCACTCATACCAAGTAAGCACACACTCAATGTTTCAAGAGGTGAGTGAAATGAATCACAAGATGACATATGACAAGAAATAAATCATCTTTTCGGTTACTACTAAAATAAATCAAGAGTTTAACTCACATATACCGTCCGTGTAAAATAATTTTAACCAAACATTCAAGCATATTTGACCACTTTATCACATCATTCTTTCACAAATATGATGCGATGGTAAGATAAATTCCTAATAGATGTTTGTGTAAAAATAAACAGGTAATGATCAATTTGATTTTGAAATGCGTAATGTGTAGTTATTAGCTTTTGAAAAAATGAAAAAAAAAAAATCTAATTTAGTCTTTGAATGTGTAAAAAGTTCGAACTGATCCCTAATCTTATAGTTTAATGACAAAATACTTTCTGGTCCGATAACAAATTGATTCTTAAAAGTATATTTTAATAACAAAATAATCTCAAAAATTTTCACAAAAATATTTCAATCTTTAAGAGTTAAACTGAAATTGACTCACTTTTAAAGTTCAAATCGATCATTTATCCAAAAATATTCTACAACAATAGTGTATGTAATTGTTTTAAGCAAGGGTTTACAAGGTTCCTTGAACTAGAACATTCAATATTTTTGTCTTATTTTCTAAGGTTTTCTTTTCTTCATAGACGGTTTATGTTTAGAGTTATAATAGTATATAAGTGGGTGCAAATCTTATCTTATGAATTGGTTTTGTAAGGTTGAGCTAAGCTTAAAATCTAATTTTTAAGATAGTATCAAAGTTATTTCAAAATCTATCCTAGCGAAGTTGTTGGACTTCAAGCATGAGTTAAACACTCTCAGCACGAGGGTGTGTTAGAGATCCTACGTCAACTAGATATAAGGTTTTTTTAATAATATATAAATAAATACATATCTCACCTTATAAATTGATTTTGTAAGATTGAATTAGGTTTAAAGTCCACTTTTTAAGATTTGTTACTCTAATAATTTATCAATATTCAAACCTTGATGCTCAACTCATATTCAAGCACAAGCATAGGTCTATCAAGCCGATGATAACATTCAGATACTGGTTTATTAATATACAGTACTTCTTGATACTGGTTTATTAATACACAGTACTTCTTGCCTAGTGCATGACTAATAGAGGGCAGATTGAATGCCAAATCATCATTTTAATGCAAGATGAGATCAGTTCACTTGTACAATAACAACTAATAGGATTTAAAGCTGTCAACAACAACAAATAGGATTTACAGTTTTCTAAAATTTCACAAGATATTCCTAGAATAAGAACAATCCACTGCCATGTGTAACAGAGTGCGTGCGTATATAAGATATATATGAGCACAGGGACTATCAAGGAAGAGTTTGAGGAGTCATTCTGGAGCAATAGCATTCACATAATCGATGTATATTAATTAAGAGATTTCTATAATCAATAATCAATATGTTAACAGATTTCCATAATTAGAGATTTGTTTGCTTCACATTCCACTTTCTAATATAAAGTCATTTTATTTCTTTTGTTATTCCCTTTTCCAAGTAACAGTCAAAGTTAATCTTCCCTTATTCCTCACACTCCATTTATTTTTCTATATAATTATCAAGTTTTCTTATCTTCCACACCTCTACTTCTTAAACTTTCTTAATTTTAAATCTCTTAAATTTAAACAAAATTACATAAAAATAAATAAACATGTATTAGAAATATATTTAAACTAATATATACATTAATATATAAAATAATAACAATAATAAAAATTTTCACTCATCAAAATAACATAATACGATAAAAAATATGTACACAGACAAAGTATTCGGTGAGAACAAGGTCATAAATTACACAATTCGTTACCACAAAACCATAAATTGAAAGTAAAAACTTTTAGTAACTAACGGTCTTGTAAGCTTCAATCTCCGGCCTTAACGTGACTATGACTCAACCACATCAAGATTAGAAGTAACTTGAACCAACAATGTGAGTGGTACTGAAATTTAGGTCTCACTAAGAGTGTGACTTTCTCGTGAAAATTGTTTATGATTTCATTGAGAGCTATACATAATCAAAAAAACAAAAGTCCCTTTCTGATAGGCAACAAAACGAAAGCTGTACCTGCCAGTGGACACGTCATAGATCTGGCCTTTGATTGCCATCAAAAGGGGTTTATTGGGGTCGGAACCATCGTAGGCTCGCAATTCCCGGTCCGTTACTTCACCCAGCTGGACCGGTTCGCGAGGCGGTTCGGGGTCGTCGAACCGGGGGTTCGCTCGGGCCGAAACCACGGGCGGTTTGTTGTAGTCTTCGGGGGACACAAACATGGCGCTGACGGTTCTGTAAACGACGACCATCATAGCCAAAATGGTGAAAAACGCGGCGGGAGACAGCCCCGTGTAAAACGTTATCTCTTCCATGACGCTCGTGTACAAACCCATTTCTGAACCCTTCTTCTCTCAAATGGCTTCCCAAAAGGAAGAGCAGTGGTGGGTGTTGGTAGGTGAGCTTGGAAATGAACTCACCTGATTTGGTCGTTTGGGTTTTACATTATTTTGGAAGACGGAACAAATAGACTTGTTGATTTTCCACCTTGGTACTCGTAAAGAATTTTTTCTTTCTATATTTAAACTTTAATCTTAATATTTTTGTGAAGTTACTAATTTGATTTTTTTTTTTATCACACTAAAATAATTAGAAAAATTTAAAGAATGTATAAATTATAAATAAGAAATAATTATTAGCATTAATATATATTTATCATAACAAAAATTATATATATATTTTTTTATTTATGATACTTTTCTTTCCTTTCTTATAAGACAGCTATAATATAATTAATCTTCCTTCAATCTATCCATACTCAATATAATTTATCCATTCATAATTATATTATTGACATAAAATAATTAAATCAATAAAAATTGTTTATTTTATAAAAGAAATAATAAAAAGTATATTATATATGTTATATTATTTTATATTTATTCTTTTTTTTTCTTTTTTATCGATGAAAATATGTTTATTTAATGTTTAATTGAAGTAAATAAAAAAAATATATTTTTGTCTCTTAATTTGATTCATAAAATTGAGAGGAGAAGATATTATTTAAAATATTTTCTATTCATCTTAAAAATAGTTTTATTTTTTTAAAATAAAAAATTATTAAAACACAAAAGTAACAACAGGTTTGATTAGATAAAATCATTATCAACCTACTAAAAAATATCTAGTTAGTTGATTCAGTTTCTATATTTTTTATATTAAAATCAATTTAATCCAATTCATTTTAATTTTTTACCATCTTATTTCACAATGGTTAATTAGTAATTTCAGAAATATATCAATTAAAAAAATAAAAACAAATCTATAAACATTTATCAAATCAATCCCAAACTTTCATAACCAATCCCCTTAAATCCCTTCAAATCCTACCATTCATCCATTAATCCAAACAACCCTCTCATCCACACACAATTCACTCAAATCCCTTCAAATCCACTCTCCTAACCAAACAAAGCCTAAACAATATAGAACTATATTGACTATGGGAATAATTTCAATTTCATTTAAAATAAATTAATATAATCTCTTTGATCATAATCATCGTAACTTTATCTATTGAAAGGCTGACCATCTAGATAATAATTAGATATGTTAATTTTTTTTCTCCTTTCAGTTGATACCACTATAATTGATTGAATATCCAAAAATCCAACAGCATCAACTTTTTAAGTATTCTCGTAGGTTGGAAAGTGAATATCTCTGTTGTTAAACTAGAACGTACAAGGTTGATTCCAAAGTATACTTTAGTTCCTCATGCTTTGGTCTGATCCAAAGCTCCTAATTAGGTTTTCAGACTTTAAATCTTCATTATCCTTTTTAAGTCCTCTAGTGAACAAACTCGTAATCGCTCTAGGCTGCGCTACACAGGCCTAAGAGACGTATTTGGTAGGAATTGCAAAAAATTATTCCGTTATAAAAAATAAAACGAAACATAAAAGGAATTGAGTATTCATTACTCCAAGTATTTCACTTTGTATGAAGAACTTGTTTTCTAGGACATTCACCTATAAATCTTAAGGAATTCTCCCAATAAATTCACAACAACTTTGATCTTGGAAACACTTAATGCTCTGTTTTGAGACGATTAAGATTTTTAACCATAACATTAGTATTTACTGTGAGTAGGTAAAACTTGTTTTACCTCTAAAAAAAATAATTAGGAATCAGCGACACACTGTCCAATCCACTCTACAATAATAGGATGAAGAAAATAGAAGAAGTTGGTGTGTATTCTTTAATTGTTATGATTTTTAATCTTCTTATAGTCATCCCCGACAACCTTGTAATGCTTTGAGTTGAGTTTGAATAATTCAGAGCTAGCTTCGACGTAGGGTTGAGAGTGTTTTCATAGCTCATATAGTCGAGTTGTAGATGCAACTTAGCTTGTATGGCCAAGCTAAATATCTTAGAGATCAGACTCAGTATAACTCATGTAGCTAAGCTTGACATTTTACTTTCCATAAAATTGTCAAAATATTAATAAGGGATTTTCTATGCAATGATAGTTTTAGCTTTACATGTCTCTAGGTGTGGTAGAGGTAAGGTGTTTGAACTTCTTCCATCATCAAGTTGTCGAGTTGATGTGACGTTTTAAGTAGAATACATTTGGCAACTTCTGGTTGAGTAAGTCGATGTACATGTGACCCTAGAAGATGAGACGTTAAGCGCAAAACATTGCATTCCGCACCTCATCTCCCCTAAACTTCTTTCACACACCTTCAAATATAAAAATGCAACGTTTTGAATTCATTTTACTGTTTGTGCCATATAAAAAGTGTTCGTTCTCCTCCAAATTCTCTTTATTCTTGTTTGGAGTTTAACTTGGCAAACTTTCAAACTCCTTCTAAGAGGATTAGGATCATTGTCTTATCTTTGATTTTTCCATAGTTTTCCATAAACTATGGTGACTACTCCTATGTTTGTTTTATTTTCTAAAAAGTAATAACTTTCTATTTTTTTGTCGCCATCCCCGTCGTGACTCTGATTGCACAGATGACGACTCCATTAGGGATGCTGTCAAAGATTCAAGCTAAATTAATTAAATGTGCGAAAATAAGTGTGACTTTTTGAATGTTTATCTTTCCCCATTTTTTCGAATATATGTTTGTTTACTTTTCTGCTTTTATAATTACTGTTGAAATATTGAACCCTACAGTAGAAGACATGTTATATATATGATTTTAGGTTTTATTTTACAGGTGGGGAGTCAGATATGCATTTTCTCCCTTCACACACACACTTTTATCATTGCATATCGTAAGTGGGTTCTATACCTGAGTTTGAGGAAGCTTAGATTTAGAAGGGGTTGTGTAGCAATGCTAATGGGGATGTACTTCTTTTTTCGGCTTTTGAGATAACCCCAGCTAGAGTTTGTTTTCTTCACTTCTATGTCATAAAAGTTGTTTACCAGCTGCTATGGATAATACTGTGGAGTAAGTCATAACTCTAGTGGCCTTGAACCTCTAGGTATTAGGAGCTATCCTATGAGAGTGTGCATTTTATTACCATAGATCTTTAAGTTGAACCTTACTTAGGGCACAAAGGGAGATTTTTATATTCCTCTTCCCCTCATCATTTGTACATACTAATAAGTGTATCACATTTGTATCCACATATCACGAATAAGTACCTCTTGAGGTACAATCATGCATGATTTTTCATTATGTTTTAGTCATGTCAGTTATGTCTACAATTGTATATCATGTTACTAGGCTTGTACATATAAACGTGCATTCACATTTTATCTTTATACATTCATGGTAGCATGTATATAACTTTTGTTTTCATAAATTTTTGCATTATCATGTCACTTTGCACCATACATGATATTCATCCACAAGTTGTCACATACATACATTAGTTAGTTTTGCATGTCTAGATATCATATATCTAGACATGCATCATACATGCATTATACATCTCAACATGCGTCATGCATCTTGACACGCATCCATATTTCCTTTCGAAAAAATTTTGAAAATAAATTTTAAAAAATTATTACATTGCAAAATTTTCAATTTTGTTTGTTTTCCATTTCAATGTTACCAAATTCATGGTATGTTGATTTGAGATGAAAAAATAAAAAATAAAAGGGAGGCAAAAGGTGACCATGATTGAGTTAATTGTTTTTCTTGATACAATCTTTGAATTTATGACTAAAAGAACGAGACATTTCATTTTCACAATTTAATGTTTTAATAGAGGGTAAAAGTTGACATTTTCCATTGGAGCATTTGCATACATGTTGCTTGAAAACCTTTTAGCCTTCCTTCATCACCAAAATGAAAGGCTTTGCTTCAGTAGTTGTTATCATCGCCTGAAGTATCAAAACAAGAATACCACACTGGGACAGAAATGTCAGGTTTCTCTTAGTTGGTTGAATGGTTAAACTCCAATCTCTAGGGACAAAGAAAAAAATAAAAAATAAAAGGCCATTAGATTGAAAATCTGCAAGGGCGGTCTATGTAAAAAGATAGGACGACAAAAACAAAAGAAAAAGAAAATAAAGATAATGACACATGTGGCCCTCTGCAAAACAATGGTCTTAACCTCATATGATGCGAGACCTTCAATGTGATCATAGTCTCGACCTCACATATCTTTTTCAACACGTGATGGTGCATGGTCCTTTGCAAGACAATGGTCTCGACCTCACATATCTTTTTCAACATGTGGTTGTGCATGGCCCTCTGCAAAGTAATGATTTGGACGTCACTTTCCCATTTTCAATTAGTTTTTAAATGGTGACTTTTCATTTTAGAATGATCCAGACACTTTTTTTTTTTTACCTAAAAGAAATTAATGTTTTGTCTTTACTTATGTTTTACTCTGATAATGTGAAAATTTTAATTTTCAAATTATCCTGTAAAATTTAGGTAAAGAGGGACAATTATCAACACTTGATTTCATCTAGGCAAATAAAAATTATTTCTTAAGAAAATTAAAAAAGTGTGTAATAATTTATTTTTATTAGTTAGTTAGAAAAGTAAAATGTAATTTTCTCCTAAAAGAAATCAAAATGAATGCTTTAAGGTTTTAATGTAATTTAGGCCTTGCCCGCTAATTAAAAAGAAAAGAAGAAGAAAACTAAAAAAGAAATGTATTTTACTTTTGATTATCTTCTGAGAGTTCGAATTTAAATTTTAAATTTGAAGATTATTAATTTTATTCCAATTTGAGGACTCTGAATTTTCAAAGATTCTCATATTCATTGCAATTTAAGAATTTTGATTTGAAAATTATTGGATTCTGATTTTATTTTTAAAAATTTTGAAATTTATCATGATTTAAGGATTCTGATTTTATCTTTTTTTAATTTAAAAATTTTCATATTTATTATATTTTGAAAGTTATGATTTGACTTTTTTTTAATCTCAAGATATTCAGGTTTACTATAACTTGAAGATTCTGATTTTATTACCAATTTAAAGATTTTTAGATTTATTATAATTTAAGAATTTAAATTTTATTTTTCCATTTGAGAATTTTGATTTTATTTCCAATGTGAAGATACATACTCTACTCCTATACTATATATATATAGGTTCCAATCCATAAACATCACCATATTTCATTCCATCTTCCCTTTATTTTCTGATCCATCAAAAGCAATTTACAATCAAAAGCTATTCATTGAAGATCATTCACAATGAAAGTCATTAAAAATTAGAGTGGAGACTAGTAGGTTGCATAAGTATATATTTTCATTTACATTTCATATTACTCAATTTCAATTTCAATATATCATCATTCAAATAAAAAATAGAAAAAAAAAACGCAATGGTCGTCGCTCTAACAACCCTTCGTATCATTATTTCCACCCTTTTTCTATTATTTACATAACTAGCTTTACTTGTTTTTTTTAAATATATATATAATAAAAATTTCACTTATGCATTTTACCTAACATTTTTATTAAATGTTTTGAAATTTTTTCTCTCATAAATACACCACTTTTATCTTTTGTTCTTTTTTAATAAATTTTGGCATTTCATAAATAATATTAAATATAAAAATGGTCGCATCATAATATATTTAATACGAAACTTTAAAAATAATAATTATTTAGATATTTGGAAGATTATTCACACCATCTTATGTTTAATTTCATTTTAAAAAATAAAAATATATTTTTTTCTCAAAAATAAATAATTTATACTATATTTACTAACGGTACGACTTCTCAATGGTATCATGAATAATCGTTCGTACTATTATACTCTAAAAATTATAAAAATATAAAATTATCAAATTTTTCAAATATTATATTTTAAAATTTAAAAGTAATTAAAATAAAAAATTTAAAAATATCTAAATACCAACAAATAATTTTCTATCAAAAACTACATAAACCCTAATTTTTCATTTTTAGATATTAGAACATCTTCAATAAGTAGATGTCTGTTTGATTTCTAAACCTTCATCCCTAAGAAGAATCAATTCAATTCCTCCAAATTGTCATTCTTTCAACGTAAAAGGTACAACATTCATTTCGATAAGAAAAATAAATAACATTATAATATTTTTTCGGTTAAAAAATATTAAAATTGTAAAATACTATTAATGAGAAAAAGCATGAAATGTGTAAAAAATGTGAGTATTTTTATTATATATTGTTATACATTACTTATTTAAATATAAAAATATGTATTATTATTTTCAGTATTTGATGAGTAACATTTGAGTGAAAATAATGTTAGAAAAACCATATATATTGCATATATGCATGGAAGACGAATAGGAAAAAAGTGTAATTGTATTGTGGAGTACTCGTCTATGAGTTATTTTTAGTGAGTGAGTAGTTTTTCTCTACTATTCTTTTATTATTATATATTTAAATAATAGTAGTTTCGAGTTTAAAAATATTGAAATTTTAAAATATAATTAAAAGATAAAAATAATAACATGAGATATATATACAAAATTGGATATCCCATTATATTATACAATTATAGATTATATATTTATTTGAATATATATATATATATATATATATATATATTATTTATATTTTAAGTGGATAGTAGTGTACGTCAATTATTATATGAAATATAAAATAATTACGAACAAAATAATATCAGGAAAAATAGTATAGAATTATTCCTTTATCCCTAACTTTTATCTAATTTTTTAAAATTAATTTGATTGTTTGAATAACCTACCCGTTAATTAAACCGGCATAACCAAATTGTAAGGCAAAATTCCCTACAATCCCCATTGAAACCTTTTCCATTTAATCCTCATTTTTGTCCAAAAACAAAATACCCGCTTCTTCTTCTTCTTGTTCTTTCCCTTTACTACTTTTTTTTTTTTTTTTTTTTAAATT
>Ga0209700_104820_pt1 | contig 23699 bp, 11 predicted proteins | sample SiratroredBW_FD_187528 | JGI IMG/M metagenome (GOLD analysis project Ga0209700, IMG submission 187528) | Root nodule microbial communities of legume samples collected from California, USA - Siratro red BW (SPAdes) (version 2) | ecosystem: Host-associated > Plants > Roots > Nodule | place: USA...
TATATAAAAAAAAAAATAATATATATATATATATATATATATATATATATATATATATATCGATAACATAATATTACTTTTATTTTCTTAAAATGACTATTTTTCTAAAATAATATTTTAATTTTAGAAGTTCAGTCTACTTTTTATTTTGGCTATTTTATGGTCATTCTCTCTCTCTCTCTTTTTTTTTTATCAGTTCCATCTAAACTTTTCCACTTTTAAACTCTTCTTTTCTTCCTTTTATAATGCCTATTTTCAAAGCCCTTTTCTCCCTATGTGTTTTTGGCCATTCTGTTTTATGTATCCAAGTATTAATAACATTTTCACACTCTCCATATTTATTTGTCACTTGTTCATTAATTGCTAAAAAATAAATCTCTCTCACATTCAGGTTTCTCTTCCATGTTTTCACGATTAGTTTCAAAATTCTCCATCTCAAAGCCTAAGCCCTACAAGATGAGATTGGATAAAATTAATAAGACAGTATCATCCCATTAAAAATAATACGAGAGTCTCGATGTAAATCACGACTCACATTTAATTTACTAAACACGCGTTTCATGAAACTTATGGTTCAAAGTTCACCAGTGGTAGTTTTCACTGGTTTTTGCTTTAATTTGTAATTTTATAGTGAAACCATATTAAAATGAAGTTTAGTTATTAGTTGTTATCACACTAACATTTCTCATTGCATAACTCAAACTACCATTGATCGTCCACTGTCACATCCTTCTCATCACTCATTAGGTATACTTGTATAATAACTTATAATTGTCAAATCCTCGTTTATTTTTCTGTAATGCATAAAATATAATGTTTTTATCGTTCTTCTTCTCAAGATAATGGATTTAATACTCTTGGTCCATTAGTTGATGGTGGTGGGATATAACCAAGTTTAGGACATTCATTTGATACCTTACTAATTGTTATCAAACACCATCCAATTATTCAATGTACAACAGTCTATATTAGAATCGTCGTGTGAAAAGTCTAATGTTCAAAACCGATAAAAGAAAAATAATATTTGTGGAAAAAAAGTTTATAATTCGTAAGTAAAATTTAGCTTTTATGATTAACAGAATTTATGTTATTGATTTGTTATTGAATTAGGTCACTTGAATTGATTTACAGGAGGAGGTATGCTGAACAAACTGTGACTCTCGATGACAATTTCAAGAATGAATGCTTGTAGATTCGTGGAAAAGTTATTGTTGAAATATGAAAGAGATATTCTTCAACGATTTTATAAAGTAAACAATTCTTAAGTTAATATTATATGTTATATTGTGATATCTACAACTGTTTAGTTGTGTTGTTGTAAGAGAAGGATTGTTTTGAACGAAAATATGATTAAGGGATATTTGGGAAAAGACATGCATGGATCAATATTCAGTAAACTGAGAGAAAAAGTAAGAAAGTGGCAAACAAATATCTTAAAGTTTTCACAATTTTATCTTGAAAGAGGTTCTGAGACGTTCAATAATTCTCATTAATTTTCACTTGAGTAATAAATTGGTCATTTGAACGAAAGTTGGTCTAAATTGATTTTTTTTTATTGAACTATTTTAGTTTAAGTTAAAAATTTTACTTCAATAAAGTTGTCAATCTTTTTTATAGTTAAATTTCTTAAGTAAAAAGTTTTTCACTTCAACAAAAATTTTACCATCACATCACACTTAGTAAGTGTCAAAATGTGAGTCTAGTCTCACATTGAGTAAAAATAAAAATCTTGATCAATATATAAAAAAAAGATTTATAAACCTAATGTTTTAAGATTTTGGATTGAAAATAATGTCATTCTCTTGTGTTTATTTTGTTCTCGTCTCGTTCTTATTTGATCTCTTCAATTTCTCCTCTCAATTTTTCCAATAACACTTTTACTTAAGTAAAAACAGGTTCGATAAAAAACAAATGCCAAACTATCTTATTTATAAATTTTAAGAAATAACTAAATAATAATATAATGTTCCAAATTATATTACTATTTTTTGTATACTACAATTTATAAAAGAAAAACAGAATGATTATTCCACTATGCTAACCATCAATTGTGACTGATCTTGATGTAATGATACAAAAATATTAAGAAAAAATTAAAAAATTAAGATAAATCAAAATATTTAGTAGGGAAAAAAATGGAAATTAAAACTTGAAGAAGAAATAAATAATAAATCCTATTATTATTATTATTATGGTTATTAATATCATTATATTAGGAACGATTATAGCCTTGAAAATATCATCTTGGTTGAGTTTTTTAAAAACATAAAAAAAAAAAAAAATCTCTGGATTTCTTTAATAAAAAAATGAGATTCAAAAAATTTTGTAACATTGAATAAATTTTCACCAATAATGAAAGTGTAATAGAAAAGAATGTATTAACTAACATATTCCTTGCATTTATATTGTTATCAATATTATTATTTTGTGGGGTTGGGGTTGGAAATTTTCATAAATACTTCTTTGATAAATGCCTAGTGGTTACTGTCCATGCGACCCAACCCAATAGCCCAGACACAGTTATGACTGGGTTTGTACGTCTTTGCCCGAAAGGAATGAGAATTCCATATCACTCAAGTTTGTTAAAGAATGGACTTTTGTCAGAATTTGTTACAATAGCGTTATCTGTTTTCTATCTAATAAATTAGAAAAATATATTCCAATAATTAAAATAAAAAAGTATATGAGAAATAAACATATTAAAATCATTACTATCATTTTTATGATATATTTTAAAATGATTTTGAATTCAGGTAGGTTGAGTAGGATAGTCCATTTTGCGACAAATGTTCTTTTGCACCATAAACTTAATTCTTCTACTGTCAACAAGTTTTCTCCACCAATGGTTGCTCCATGTAAAAAAAATAACTACACAAAGAATAAACCTAATATTTCCTCATAATAATAACTTAAGAATGTGTGAAAGAGTGAATTACTATATTTGATAGTATAATAGGTAACGATAGTGTAAATTATATATCAAAATTAGAAACTGTGATGTAAATTTTGTTTAAAATAAAATTATTTAAGAGTTTGTATATGAAATATATATTTTTAAAAAAACTAAATATTAAATATAAAATTATGTACTTGATGATATATATGATTATATGCATAATTATAAAATTTATTTTTAATGTATAGAAATATATTAAATCACACATAAAAGAGTATAAGAAAAAGCAAAAAAAAAAAAGGTTTTATAATATTAAGAAAACAAGAATAAACGTAAAAGAAATTCAAATAACCAACTAATATTAGTATGACTACAACCTATATAGTTGCACTATGTCACTAAAACGTAAAAATTACTGGATATAACTTGTATTTAGCCAAAACAGAACCATGTGCATTAAATAACATTTTAGAAAAAAACCAGTTTTGTAATGTAAGGCTAGAAAAGGTGCCTAGCAATTAATTATAAGAAATATCGGTTTGATGTCACTGTTCATAAATTACTTCTGTAATTATACTCTTTGTTAGTAGAATAATTTTTTTTAGTTGTAGAGTAGATTTAGAATAAATTCCTAGTTTTGTCTTGTAATTACAGTATTGTAAAAGTTAAAATTAAGAATTGAGATTTTAATTATAAAATTTTACACTACATAATAACATAATAAATTGTAAAATAATATAAATCGTGATTTTTGTTAGATTATCCACTTGTTGGTGTTTTTAAATGGATTAAATTTATATAAAACTTAATTTTAATTAAAATTAATGTAATTAAAATTTTATTTTCCAGTTGTCAAACATAATTAAAATTAATATAATTAAATTTCATATTATATTTTTAATCTTAATGTATATTTTATATTTTTAGTTATATGAATTTTAATTAAAATAAAAATTAATTAAAACACGTTTTACCCTTTATGTAAGATTTAAAATCATAATCAGAGACCCGATTGATACAATTTATAGTGGAAATATGATCTCGAATTCCTATTCAAGATTTTGTGAAGTGTTCTCAATGCTAACCATAGTCTACCTTGCTCACATGCATTGTTAAACCATACATGGAACTGAAAAATAAAGCCTTGTATGTAGTGGAATTGGCATGCATTTAGGTGAAATATAGAAATGATAGAAAGGTAGCCAAATTGAAGCTCCTATTATCTAATCCCAGTAGTGCTCAAGAACATTCTCCTTCCACTCCTTGCACCAGTCAATTTCGTCTTTAGTTTATTTGAAACTTGTATTCAGTTAGTTAATGCAATAACAAGTTTTAATTCAAAATTAATCTCCTAAAACCATAACTAAGATCATTATATGAAAAAAATTAAACAATGAATTCATTTTATCAAAATCTTATCATATAAGTAAAATATTTTTCGGTTCATCTAAACTTAAAGTTACTCAACCATTTTTATCAACGATAATAAGTTTTATAACATATAATAGTTTATCCCTACACACAATTTTCCCTTTTCTACAATAATCATAACTTAATTTAAATACAACAATAGTACAAGTTCTTCAATTTCAAAGTAGTTTACCTTGGGAACCAGAGAAAACTTTCAAAGAGGTGGAATTGACAGACCCATTTTCTGAAGTTGTGAAAAGAAGAAGGAAGAATGAAGAGGAAATAAGAAAAGGATGGTTGATTGGTTCTGTTTTCAGAATAGAATGGAACTCTTCTATTGGCAACCTTATTTTATTAAATCCACTCCCACTCTTGGGCTTTATTTCATTATTCCCAGCCCAAAAATTAACAAAAATAAAAGCCCAACTCATTGTTGATAAATAACACATGACCATCACTTCTTAACCTAATTTATGCTAAATTTTCAAATCTTTACAACTTTTTCATACAATTTTAACACGCATTTTTTTTTTTCAACTTTCACAGTTCTCTAATTTTAAGTATATTATAAAATAAATAATATGAAAAAGGATAAAAAAGTTTTTTTTTCTGATGAAAACACCAATTAAGAAAAAGTTTTAAACCAACAAGCTTGAATCATTGAGCGCATGATTATTTTGTTTATTCAAAGTTTTGAAATAAAATCATAATGTGTAAATCCATAATTTATATATATATATATTTCTATAGTAGTGCATAGTTTATGTAAATTCCACAAACAGATGTGAATTTTACTCTATTCGGTAAAATTCATCCATTGTTTCTAACAGACACATATTTTTCTAACAAGATGATTTTTATCTCAGGATAACGATAATGTATTGGATATTAATCAACATTTGGACATGGGCTATGGAGTGAAAAGATTCAATTCTCTCATTTTATTTTATATTTATAAGTTTGTTATTTTATTTTGTCCCCTCGGTATTTTTTTTACACATATATTAAGTATGTAAAAGATAAAAGTATTTTTATGTTGTCATCCTTCAATCACCACTTTTTTTAATTATCCGTAGACCATCCTTTTGCCGTTGTCATCACCCCTTATCCACATGTTATGTCACATGCTTATGAAAAAAGTTCATATTTTATTTTGCATGATTCAAAATTGAATACATAATTTTTAAAATTTTAAAATTAGGTAATCTAAAAACAACTTTAACTGAAGGGTAAAGTGAAAATTTTAATACTTATTCAAAAAAAGGAAGAAGCATGGCGTGCAAAAGAAAAATCCCTTACAAATTAGCAAGTGCCATAGTATATGGGCAAGCCCAAAAATGATGACAAATCAATAGGAAAAGAAAAAAGAGTAAGAAACTAGCATTGGCTAAAAAGCTAAAAGAAACTCTGGAACAACCTAAACTTGAAATTGAGATAGAATGTTAAAACTTTTAAACCCTCCTTGAACTCAATCTACAAATTTGAAGCTTTGGGAAGTAACAAATAAACAAACATAAGATTGAACTCGTTATTATCAACACTAAATTATATAACCGAGAAGGAGAATCTTGTGTCTAAATTGATTTAGCTGGACTGATTTTGTCAGTTAATCGTTCCATGCTTTTCAAGTTGATAAAATTAATTATAAACCATTCATATCTAATAAAAGGGTACAGAAAAACTCATTTCCTAACTTTAACCGGTAAGAGAAAATCAATGTTTAACGAGTGGATTGGATTGGATTATGCAATACACTCCATTTAGCTTGGAGGATGGATACACCAAAAGATTTTGTTCAGGTAAATATCTTTAAACTTATAGAAAAAAAAAAAAAAAAAAAAAACTCATGACCACAAAGAATTAGAGAATATCAAAAGTAACGTACATGAATCATCATAGACAGCTCTTGATATTTGTCTCACTATACCAACCTTTGATAGTTTACAAAAGAAAATTTCAAACAAGGAAAAAAACAATTGACACAATTTGTCAAATTGGTAGGTGGTAGGAACCTTACCAAACATGTAGAATGTACAAGGCAGGGTTAATTTACAACATCTTTTCACCAACAAATTAAATAAAAAAATCTTTCTTTTCTCTTTTCTCTTTTGAGCATATAACTAAACTATATTGAATATTGAACAAAAAAAGAACATCAAAAGTCCCTTGAAGAACTCTGCCACACCTCAACACATTGCTGATCCTTCCTGGTCAAGAACATGGTGCTTCCTCCAAAGGCCAAATTGGTAATCTTTGCCCCACCCATGTCTCTCATCCTACCCATCAAGTTCTTTTTGAAGATCCTCCCACTATTCCCACCCCCCATAACAACCTCAGACCAGAGCTCCACGTCACCACCCTTTGTGCAAAACACTTGATTCCCCTGCGTTTGGATTTTGCACCCAATCCCTTCCTTCTTCCCACTGTTCATTACCTTTCTTTTGTCCCCAAGACAAACCCACGCGCTCTCATTGCTCAAATTCCGCAAGTCCACGTACGAAGCTTCGCCCGAATTCACCCCAACCTTAAAAATTACCGACAACCCATCGCAAACCGCCACGTCAGCAAAACAATCCACCTTCTCCGAAATCTCCCAGACAACGTTACCGGACCGAACATCCCACAACCGAATGTTACCGGAGACGCCGGAGGGCCCACTGTGGGACCCAGAGGCCATCAACAAATTGTAACCCTCAATCCACTGCAACTTCGTCGCGGGAATTGCAGAATCGATGTCGGCGCCGAAGATTTCGTTGTGACCGATCTCGGTGACGGGGGAAAGAGTATGCAAATCGTAAACCAATATGGAATTGGAGTTTCGGCGCGACGATTCGAAGCTAACGAACATGTTTTCCGTGGAGGATCCGATGGCCTGGACGGTGGACCCGGATTTGGTGACGTTTTCCCAGTTTAGGGTTTCCCTGACGCGGCCGTTTTCGAGGTCAAGGATCTGGAGGCCGGAGAAGTCGTTGGCGCCGGCGGCAACCAGAGTCGGGGAGAGCGCGAGGAGGGAGTCGACGGCGGTGAAGTGGGTGAGGAGGGTGGCCTTGCGGCGGAGGGACCAGTCGAAGGAGGTGATCTTGCTGCCGTGCGCGACGTGGAGGGCGCCGCAGGCGGCGTCGGCGGCGAGGGCGGAGGGGGAGTCGCGGCCGTTGAGGGGCAAAAGGAGAGATTTTTGGAGGTTGAAGGGTTCCAATTGAGAAGGGTTGGAGAGGGAATTGATGAGGAGGGTTTCTATGCCGTAGAATTTTGACTCGATAATTAGGTCTTGGAGATCGAAAGCTTTGGCCTTTGAGGGGAGGTTTCCGGTGCGGAGGAGAGAGAGGAGGAGCGAGAACATTTCCGGGTCTCTGTCTATGAACGGCGTGTAGATTCCAGAAGATTCCGCAATTCTGGAGAAGAAGGTTTTGGGACCCGCTGATGTTAGTGTCTGTTTGGTGGTTTGGAACACTTGGCCTCCGACGTCGATGGAAACTATGTTGGAATCGGGTTTTGGGAACCCAGCTGGTTCAGAACCTGCAAAAGGTGGCATTTTTGTTGTTGTTGTGATGTGAATTGAATAACGAAGAAGAAGAATGAAAGAGAGAAGAAGAGTTTGTGGTGTTGTAGTAGTTGTGAAATGGAACGAGGATGTTTGGTGGAAGGAAAGAAATGGGGAGGTTATATATATTGTGATCTTTGACACGAGGTAAAAGGGTTGGCTTTTGGTTGGTGTTGTTATGCCTTAAGTGTAGGATCTGGTGGGACTCTAGAAGGTGCAATGCACAAAATTCTCTGGGTGGGTCAATGCTTCTAGATTTGTATAATACATCATTGCCAACGTGTTTTTCTTACTTTTTGTTTTTCATTAAAACATTATATTATTGCTATCATTGGCCGCCCAAAATGGACCATTTGGATTTTGACGAGACTAAAATAAAGGTAACATATTCAGACAGCTGCGCCTAGGATCTTTCTACTGCACTACTTCGTTGCACGTTTTTTTTTTTGGGTCAAATTTGGTGCCCCAAGTTCTCAACTATTTTAAGTAGGTGTTATGAAAGAGAGGTTGTTTGACTATTTGACCAGCTAACTTTATTAATAAATTTATAAATATCATGTCTAAATATTTTTTCCATGTAAGTAGTTTTACAGTCGCTATTTAGTCAGCAGATCGAATGTTTACTAGCTTATTGCGCGGAGATTTAGTAAAAGGTTATAGAAACAAGAGTTCAACGTTGTTTCCAATGGCTTGTTATTGGTTAGTCTTAATTTCTAGCGATGAGTCTAGAGAAAATAAAATTCATTTGATGATATCTGTGTTTGGAAGCAATTGGTTCCTTAGTCAAGAAACATTTTTGAATTGTATATAAAAATGAAAAAATATGCGTTTAATAGAATGTTGAGTATTGATACCTTGCTTCTGGAAAAAAGGCATGGATACTTTGCTTGGTTTAGGATTTGACCAATTTAAATATAAAATGTAAAGGATGCGATGGTCAAGCATCCACAACAGGACTGAGAAGATGAAAAGATGTAGGAAAAAGGTAAGTTTTGTCTGGAGTGAGGATAGTGGTGCGTGGACTGGACCTGAAATCGCTGATTTAGGCCTCTGAGGAAACAATGTGATGGGCCTTTTCCTCACTAGACTCCATTTATAATTCAAATGAACCTAAAAGGGTTTATTTGGTTTTGTGTACAATCAAACCAAATTATGACTTCAAATTCAAAATAGCATCACTTTTTTTTTTCAACACTAGTTTGTTGTCTGTCCTGGTTTTTTAATTAAAAAATTCTGAAAATCAGTTTTGCACCAATTCAATATTATAAGATTTTTGTTATACAGATTGGTTGGATTAGTGTAATTATTTGTTCACTCCTATCTGAGCAAAAGCCAAAAAAAACTATTTTATTTTGACACAATTTGAAAACAAATCTATAATATCAAACGATTATCTCAGTAGTTGGCTCAAGTTCTCATTCACATTTTTTTTTGGTCAGTTATTGTTTAAAACTTTTCCTTGTACCCGGAAAGCAAAATTGGAGTTATACTTTTCGCACCCTTTCTATTTCCTCCTACACCCCTTTAAATTCGAAAATTTCCAAAATAGAGATATTCGGCTGACCTAATTTCAAAATGATTACTTTCAAATATAATATCTTATTTCGAAATGTTAAGTATTAAATTACGCCGTTTTCACTCTAGCACGTATCTTTATATAAATATAAAGAGTGGTAGCCCGAGCATTGAAAAAATAAATTCACAAAAATGAAAATATAATTCAAAATAACTCTAAAAAACTTATTTCAAGATACTATATAAATATTAACTAATATATATAATAAGGTTTCAGTGAAGGAGAAGTTTGAATTCCCACGCAGGAATTTGGACCTTGGACCAAGGTTCAAATTTGATGTATTCATACAATCCAAGAAACATGATCTTTAGGTATATATATATATATATATATATATAAAATGGAGATCATTAGTCAACTATATTACATATATGATGATAGGGGGTACATATGCTAAAAATGTACAGCTATTTCTAACACAAACTTGGTAACAACTACAACACATATATTAAGCGAACTAGTATGATTTTTTTGGGGGCCATTGGATTCAAAAAAGAACCCCATCACTGTGTTAGACAAGACTTCCAAATCTTAATTTACTATGATTCAATATAGCATGTGTGCTGTCGGGTTCTGTCAAGCATCATGGCACAAAATCAAAAACCAATGCCAAATTCCTGAATCATTATGCGAGTCTTCGACGGTTAGCTGAGACCAGGTTGAATCATTGGGAAAAAGGACCAATCTTTGGTGGCTCCTCTCTCCTTCCCTGCAACTTTCTCATTAGCCCACCAGTCAGCAACTATGTTGGGAGCAAGAGAATCCCCTCCATCTGCTTTATCAAAGTTGAATTCTTTAGCAGAAGTTAAGGACTGATCCTTCTCGTGAACCGTTGCATCATCTCCACTCAAATTGGGTTCCAGTGGTTGATCATCAAGGACTTGTTTCTCATTGCTTTCTCCAAATTTTTCTTCTTTCTCTGCTGCTGTTGGAGTGTCATTTTTCAACTTTGACATGACCTTGGTCCATGCTGATGCTGCTGGCTTGTTTTCTAGAGATTCCAAGACTTTCTGGGCAGATATTTCAAATGAAACTCTATGAATCTCACTGACTCGGTTATTGCTCGGGCGTGGCGACATTTTGATCTCAGAAACCCAATGGTTTGAAAGAAAACCAGCTTGAGTTGTGGACCTTGCAGCATCAGGGGTGAGAGAGCCTGAACCTTGGTTTGACTTTCTGTTTTGAGAAGCAGAGAGTTTATCTAAGTTGAGAAGCTTGGGAGGGTCTGCTCTTTGGAAATCAAGGATATGGGAGAGAGTGGCATTGATTTCAGAGTCAGGGAGTGGCGATGAGGTGCCGGATGCAGAAATGGCGGATCTTGGTGATATGAGTTGACCAACCGGACTTCCGGGTTGAAACTGATAGGACTGGAAGTCATAGTGAGAGATTTGGAACCGCTGAAAGGTCTCAGCATTCCTGTTGTTGGGGTCAAGAAGCTGAGCAAATGGAACCTCCGGCGAAGAAGGGGTGGTCAGGTGGACAGATTCAGGAGGTGGGGTGAAAGGGGCGGTGGAAGAAGCTGAGAAAACAGGCGGTGATACTAATTGGGTTTCATGAGCAAAAGGGCCAATGGCAAAGATTGAAGCAGGGCCACCAGGGGAGTACATGCTGGCAGAGACACAGGTGTGAGAAATTTTACCAACTGGTGAGTGTGCAGTTGAGGGAGGTTCTGATTGAAAGAAAGATGCAGGAGATGAAGGAGGCGCCGCAAAAGGAAGTGTTATGGTTGGTGCTTGTGTTGAAGTAACAGCAGCAGCAGGATCTGCTCCATTGGGGGTTGTTTCTGGAACAAGGATCGCATGTCCAATGCGCTTTCTGTTTCTTTGATATCCAAAACACCCGATTTTGCTCAACCAGCTTCCCCATCTTTTCTTCTGCAACCAAAAGTAGCTTACTTGAGTTTAAGTGTTCCCTTGATTCATCCAGAATTACCGATTATGCAATAGTAGCATATCAAATGAATATAATTCAGACCTTAATTTTAATTTTGGTACATATACGTATACCCCATATTGAATAAGAAACATATACTGTAGCTTTTACTCTTTGAACATCCCTTCTTCCAGTGAAAATGTAAGGAACGAAATAACTGTCATACGTGTAAATCAGGGCAAACACCATCAATTGGAAATTGATTCAGCAAGTAAAAGATCCAGATAAGTATGAGGATTTGGATGCAATCATACACTTGGTTATTACTCCTAAATAATTTTGGTATTCATTAATCCCGGTATAGAAAAAGTGAACATTCAATAGCCAAACAATCATATTCAATTTTCAGTTCATAACTTGTTTTGTTATTTTCATCTAAACTGTGCATATAATAGCAGCAAGTAAAGAACTCTGCTTCCAAATAGAAGACTTCCATAATTAAAAACAAAAGAAAACAAAAAACTATTCCCATATTATTGGTACTAACTCCTCAAGAAAACGACTGATATCAACTAAAAGCATACACAGTGAAGAAAAACCGATGAGTTCCAACTTCACACGCTATGATATTACAGACGGCAAAGACCAAGCACAGGAAAATCCTAACATTGTTCGATTATTTTTCTCTTCTTCACAAACTCACTATCTTTCGAAGACGAAAAGTTTGCTACTTTATTTGCTCGTGCACAAGTGGGAAAAAGAAGAAAAAAAGAAAACAAAAAGATCTCTTTTTTTCGGAAAAGAGATCAATCAATTATAAAATAAGCTGAACCAAACAGCGTTGCGTTCAACAAAAAAAAAAAAAAAAAAAAAAAAAAAAAAAAAAAAAAAAAAAAAAAAAAAAAAAAAAAAAAAAAAAAAAAAAAAAAAAAAAAAAAAAACTGAAACACATAGCAAAAACGAAGAAAAGCAACCCGAAAGAAGCAAAAGGGTATAGGCGAAAAGAATCAAAATGATCGAAACCAACTTTTTTCCCCAAAAGAAGTGTGAAAAATAAGAGAAACATGGTTGTACCTGGGAAGGAGGTTGAGAAACGCGGTTGTGGGAAGAAGCAGAGGCTATGGCAAAGGCAGCAGCGTTTATAGTGTCGAAAGTGTTGTTGGCATCAGTCCCATTAGTCCGTCTCATGTCTGTGTTTTGGCGATGAGAAAAATGTTGTGAAGAAGAAGGGAAAAGGGAAGCATAAAGAAGTGGGAAATATTAGGAAGAGAAATTGAGTTGAAGAAGGGGTTATGATATGATAGTGGAGAATCAAATCTGAGTTTATGTGTTGTGTTATGGTGTGGTGTTGTGTTGAGGCGTGAGTTGCGTTGGCGTGTATTTGTGTCGTGTCTGAGTACAACGCTGTTACGAGTTGAGGTCAAACACGGCAATGACTTGCTCCTCATGTGATTAACGAAGACTCACTTCTTCCTTTTTTATTTATCCCAAATCATATATTTTACCCAACTACCCTTCTTTTCCAAATCTAAATATTATGTTATTTCTCTGTTTTCCACCTTAAAATTCGTACACATACTTTTCAAACTTTGGTTCAAATATGATTATATTCTTCTTATATTATAAAAGGTTTTTATTTAGTGATTGGTACGTCTAGAAGATTATTGTCTTTCATAAACCTAAAAGACTTCTTCTATTTACATGCAAATTATTTAACAAATTATCAAAATAATACAAAAGTATAACCTAGTATGTGCAAGTAATGTTAGTTGCGGGATTTTATTATTTGTTAAATATTAATAAATAAATAAATGGTGTTGTTGTTGGAGAGAGAGAGGAGTGGTTGTTTACGTTAGCGGGAGTGCACGTGCGCACACCCATTTTCTGGATGACTTTGGTTTCGTGCGCAGCACCATCCCACTCACCTCTGTGGGCCCAGCTCGCCAATTTGGGCCCCACTCGGCCATGTGGGCCAATCTTCTTCTCTCTCTTTCCTCTTTTACCAGCCCAGCCACCACTTTCAAATAACTTGCACGAATGCTCAATCTCTATATTTTTTTTATTTACTTATTACTCATTTCTCGATGGGATAATATTATTAATTATTCTCCCTCAAATTCAGGCCCAAAACATCATTATGGATCCTAACTCCAATCTTTTCATTCTTTTATTCTTCATTAACCTTTTTTTATATCATCATTAGCATGCTTTTTAGTCTTTCTTTAATTATCTAATTCGAAATACGGGGCCAAGTTTTCTGTAGCTATTTAAGTATTTTTCATAAAAAATAACTCTGTTGAAGTTAGATAGAGCGATTCTAAATGCTCCTTATTAGTTTATCCAGGACTCAAATTATTTACTTTAGTTAATATTTTGAAATGACAGAGATGACGTCATAAATAATATTTTAGTTGTGAACATGTTGCTGTTTTTTGTTTAGGAAATGCATGAAAAAGTTATTTTGTTTTGTGAATTTGAGTTGTCTACGAGGTTGAAATTTGGTTGTGTGGTTGAACTAACATGCTTGGAAAATACGAAGCATGAAACAACTCCCCCATTTTGGAAACTGGCCAAATTAGCGTCCCATCTTTTTAATTTTTAACAAAAAGGATCATTCTAGAACTCTAGTTTTTTCATTCCACTCTATTGTTGCCACGAGTCATCACCCTCACTTCGCTATTTCCTTTCAATTTCCATCTTTATCTCTTTACGTGTGAAAAAATCGATATTTATTTTTATTTATTTTAACTTAATTTTGTAATTTTTTTTATCATGGTAACTTTGATGTTTTATCTCATAGGATGATCAATGTAAACAATGGATGAGATTTACTGATCATGGTTTCAAGGTCATATATAACACTTGAAAAATGAGTATTAAACTCACATAGATAACAGACAAAATTCAAAATAATTACTCAAAAAGAAAAAATGATAAAACTTGTTATAGCATTAGAAATGTGCTTGAGAAACTGTGGGCTCACTGCTAGGTTTGTGACCAAAAGCCGAAGCTATGACATGTGATTTCTCTTGTTTTGGTCTCCACAAAAGCAATCCTAAGCTTTCTAATTATTACCCTATGTCTACCTGTACTTCACTTCATACACTACATTTTCACTTCTTAAAATTTATATATATATATATATATATATATATATAATTTGGAAATAGGCTTATTAAAGATATATAAAAGATTTAATTGATTTATTCTGCACTTAATTATTTTAGTGAAAATGAGGTGTTTGGTAGCACTTGTCATTAGTTAAAAACAAGTTTAATGGCATATAAGAAGTTTTGAATAATATAATGTTTAAATTTGTTATTAGCCTATTATCTCTTCTTAGTGTTCTCTCATTTTATTTTATTTAAAAAAAAAACTATATTACTTATGAAGAGGAAATATTAACTGTCATCCAAGTCTAACAAAATCAAGAATAATTTAAACAAAAAAGTATTAGATTACTTTTTGGTATTTATGAAACTTACTTTCTCACATTAGTGGTCCCGTAACTTTCACATTTAACAAGTCAAATTTCACATCTCATAAAATCGTGTTCAGTCGAAATGAAAAAAAAAAAAAATAGTTATCTTTAAAAAGACAACATTATTCCAAATTAGATTTTTTTTCTTACTGACTTATCAAAACTTGATATATTAAAATAAATTTTAAAAGATAATAAAAATCGAAACTATTTTAATAAAAGAATATATTTTAGCTTGCGAAAAATATCATGAACATATTTGTTATATCAAAATCAATTTTTGTAATTGTAACTTGAAATTTATTTCCTTAATTTAAAAAATAAACTGTGTGCTATATGATTTGATAAAAATTATAAAGTAAAGAGTTTTTTTGGATTGTTTATTTGCATCAACATACAACTTCACATAATCTAAACAACTGTCATGAGTGGCTTCAGTTTTTTCTCTAACCTTTTGTCTTTTTTGAAGAGAAAAAATTGTTAAAGGAAATCAAAGTATCTTACTTCTTTCATCGTATTCTGGGTAAATTATTGTTTCCTATAATCCGATTGTAAGACTACATACTATAGGAAGAAAATTGTGAAAGGCTATGTTGCCTAGCTAGTGATGTTTTTGATGCCATGAAACATGGTGATTGGCATTTTGCAAGCACATGTGATTATAGTCTAGAAGAAATGAATTAATTAAAGAAGTAAATTTTGTTTGAAAGAAATTGTTTAACCCACTTTCCTCCAAATTTCCTCAAGAGTCCTTTTGCTAGTTGTTGGTATGATATGATGAAGAAAGGTTCAAAAGGTGGGGCAAGAACAATAATAAAAGTCATAGATAGATTCTTTTCCCTTTTGCTTGTGTCCTAGGGCAACTGAAATAACAATTAAACTGAAGACTTTTTGAGGCCATAATTAATCTAAGTTTAGATAGCAATCTTGTTAGATAAATGGGGACACCTTTTTCATCATTGGACAGATAGTAGTAAGCATCACAAGTGATAATATCAAATTCATCATGGCATTGTGATTGTGCTACTTAATTTTCTTTATGACCCCACCCTTTTTCTTTGACTTATTCGAATGCAAACAAAGAGTTAGAAATACCATTTTCATATACAATTACAAGCATAAATCTAGGTGCACAATTCATGTAAAATTAAACATTAGCTACCCAAATTTTTCGGAGCTAATTTATTATGGCATCCACCAATTTAATATACAATTAAGAAGCCGAAAATATAGTCTGAAAATTTTGATTACGCTTAATTAAGATTAAAAGAGGGAAATGAGAGTTCGGAAATTTAGGTTAAGCGTGTATATTATAAAGAGAGTAATGGAGAATTATTAGTTGTTCTTCAGTATAATATTAATGCACAATAATATGCTTGAAAGTGTTTCGCAAAATAAAGTTCTTGAAAGAATTTTTTGAATTGGTTCATTGACTTTTCTACATAACGTATTGTACTATAGTGTTATTTTCTAATTAAATTTAAAGTTTTATCTCTAAAACGACGTCTTAGAGTAATATTGACATTAGAACATAATTAATACTTGATAATTTTTGTTGATCAAACATTACTTTAGCATGGCATGGATCGATCCTAGAATTCCAAACCATTTTCAATGTATAATAAAAAAAGGATACAATTTTTTTTTTTAAATATTTTATGATAGAGTTTTAAAAACATAGATGAAAAAATAAAATTTTCACATTCAATTATGCATCCATATATTGCATTATTTAATTTTTTTTTTTTAAGTTTAGATATCTTTCCATTCATAATCAACAACTAACCTATTGATCACCGTATATGAATGAATATAAAAATGGTATTGGAACTGGATACGAGTGAGGTTACAAAATACGATATTTTTAAAAAAATAAGGTGCAAATACGTTAATAAAATATACAGGATTAAATCATATTTTTATCTCTAAATTTTTTTTCAGTGTTTTTAGCATTCAATATTTAATAAATATATAAATTTCGTGCTAACAATAACTTTATTATTCTTCAATTAACCATATTGATTTTTAATTATCCAAGCCAACCTATTTATTAAGGGTAGAATATTAAAAATATTGAAAAAAATAGAAATACCATTTTTAATGCGGTCAAAATTTTAAAAGTACTACAAACCCATTTAACTCAAACATGTAAAATACATAAATTGTATAAATTTATAAAGCAGAAATAAACACTATTCATAAAATACAAGAATAATAAATTATTCTCTAATATGACAAAAATAACTCCAGTATAGTATATAAGTATCACTATCATCTCACAATTTTAACCATTTCAATCTTATCATTTTTTTCGTACTTATTCAAAAATTGTCTCTAAACCTATGTTTAGCATAACATTTTTATCTTTATTTAGTAGCTGACAAATTTGTTTAACCTTAGCAGGAATGGTTGATATACAAAGTTTATGCAAAGATATTAAATAATTTTTTTAAAACGTTAGATTCCAACTCTTTACAATTTTTTTATCTTATTATAGTAAAATTTTAATATATATATATATATATATATATATATATATATATATATATATTCCTTCACTCATAAGGTAAAATTTTATTAATATTTTAATAATAAGATAGAAATATTACGTAAGATATTGATAATGCTAGATAATAATTAGTTTATGATAATTTTATATGACAATGGTTATATTAACTAATACAATAAAAGTATCTTTTTGGGTAACTATGATATTCATAAGTATCTATCCATATGAAAGTATGATATCCACTTAAACAAACAATATTTTTTTATTTTTATTTTAAATTTGACAATAAAAATTAAAAAAAAAACCATTAAATCTAGAATTAATATACTATTTGTTATCTTGTTTTATCAGCTACTTGATAATTTTACTAATATAATAAGCTAATTTAACAAATTTCAATTATTAGCTATCAGTTTTCAGTTTTCATCTAACTTTAATAGTTTTGTCAAATGTTATTTAAAGAGAGTAACAACTTCAAGAATGACAACTTCTCTAAATGTGTCAACAATCGCCACCAATATGTCATAATTTGCTCTCAGCCATTACAAGTCAGATTTATCGAAAAAAAGATGGAGACTTAGATGTTAAAAAACTAAATGTTTGATCCTGATAAAATAACTGTTTCGACTTTCTCGCAATTAAGTCCATTTCAGATATGAGAATGGGACAACGTACACAGCTAAATAATACACGTACGTACAAAACTCAAGCATCTATCTTTAGTAAATATTTTTGTTACATATATACCACATGCTACATACTCAAATTTGGTTTGAAATGGAGGATCAGGTATATGAGAGTTTTGTTAAACAAGCATCAAACTATGTTAGGAGGAAGGTGCAAAAGGTGTTAATGCAGTACAAGATTGGTGAAAGGAAAATGCAAAATGCAATGTTTTTTTAGACTTTCGTTTTTAAAATAGTTTTAAAAAACAAATAAATTTAGACATATCCAAGACAAATTAGTTCACTTTTTATCAAATTTGATAATTTTTTTTTATCAAATTATCAATAAAATCAAAAGTAAAAAAAAAAAAAAAAAAAAAAAAAAAAAAAAAAAAAAAAAAAAAAAACGCTATAATCATATCCATTGAATTGTTTTTAAGTAGCAAGATAAATTAGTTCACTTTTTATTATTGCATAAAGCTAACATCCTAGGGACGTAGATATAGAGGTCATCTATATCCGGAGTTAAGACATGCATGCAAAAAGAGAGCCACCCGTTGTTGCGCCAAAGCTTGCACAGGATAGAGATGGTGGCAGCAATTGCTTTCGCCAGAAATATACCATAACTGTCTAAAAGGCAGCTTGGAGTTTTCTTGTGTCATGGACACTTAAGCAGCTAAGCTTTTCGAGGCTATCTCATACACATTTTCCGATAGTCCATTACTAGACATGATCCTCTCCAACTGAGCCTGAAAAACACCAGATTTTTTCAGCAAAGCTGATACCCAACGGCGGCAATTCAATAATAAGAGAAAATGAGAGCAAATGTGAAAAAATGATAAGTTTATTACCTTCGCAAGTTTTTGTCTGTCTTCATCATACCGCTTCCATCTTGAGAAGGCCGACACCATTCTCGAGGCAACCTGCATTTCTCCAAACCAATAAATTGTCATGTACAACATAAGGATCATGTAGCAACAATGCACACAAATGAATGAACAAGAAACTTAAAAGAAGGCTAATGTGAAATGACCTGAGGATTTATCTTGTCTAGTTGCAGCACAATTTCTCCCAAAAACTTGTAGCCTGATCCATCCTTTGCATGAAAGTTCACCGGAGACCCACAGAAACCTCCAATGAGAGAGTACACTTTGTTGGGATTGCGCAGGTCAAATGCTGGGTGGTTTAACAGTTTCCGCACATTCTCAACATTCCCAGGAACATCAGACATTGCTTGCAGAGCAAACCATTTGTTCACCACCTGGAAAGGCAAGCAGCGTATAAACTAGTAATCCAGAAACTCCACTGTAGAATTACCATCAAGTAGTAGGTAGGAAGAACTTCTAAAATAAAACTGAACATATGCACACATATCAGTGACACAAACATGACATATTAAATAGTAGTCAGCAAGGGCAAACACAAAAGACTTAAAAATAACTGGAGTAGGCGTCAGAAGGAAGCATGTTCTTCATAGATGTTAATGAAGGAAACACTGTGCTTTTCACAAATAATAGTATGAAAATCATTAGCACTTAAGTTTAATACAGCCTCACCATCAAATAGGATGTTAAGGTTTATAAAATACGTGGGAGATATAGACAAGGAATGGAGAAAACGAGCCCAACAGAAAAAAACATAATTCCAAAAAAAGTCATAAAGATCGAGATATTTACCAAGAAATCATGCTGCCACTTTGCATAAAAATCAGCTAGAACATCATCACGGGTTTTACCGGGGTTCTGGGCTATGGCAGCCAAAGCAGCAAATTGTTCAGTCATATTTGTGGCAGATTTGTACTCTTGCAGCGCAAGATTGGTGAGTTCTTGTTCCTTGAGGCATCCAAGATAAGCTACAAAAAGAAAAAGATCAAAAGATCATCCATGTAAATGCCTATTAGTATGTAACAGGAGATGTATATACCAAGAGCAATATTCTTCAGAGCACGCCTAGCCAAGTTTGAGTGATTGAAGACATATTCTTCTGTGCTCCTATTACTTTTTACCTGCAAACAGGTAAACAAGCATATCTGTTATTGAGGAGATTCATACAATTAAGAGAAGATATTTAAAATTCTAGGTCATACCGTGAAGAGGAACTCTGATCTCAGTTCACTTGCAAGCTGATTCCTGATAAAAGTCCGAACAGCATGAACAGCATCTGGATCTGCAACCCCCATCATGTCCATAATTTCTCCTTCCCCAGGCAGAGTAATTGCCTTTGCCACAAATTCCTAATGATAAAAGAGTATAAAGTTCAATCAGAGAAATATAATGATAAAAATCCATCCACAAAAAGAAAATTACAAAGAAAAAAATTGTCCTAGGCATACTTTGTCCAGACTTGAGTCACACAGAATACGTTTGAACCCATCAACAAAATTGGGATTCAAAACCAATGGTTTGTTATGTTGAAAATCATCCACCAAGTTAAGCATCAATTTCCGTGCCAAAACTTGTCCAGCCTCCCACCTGAATCATTTGAATGTGCCATCGAATAACTTCCCATTGAAATATCAAATAAAAAAGAATAAATTGCAACTTCAACGAAGACAAACCGGTTGAATTCATCAGAATCATTAGCTAGCAAGAAAAACAGGTCGCTCTCAGTGAGATCAGATTCCAGACGAACAGGAGCACTGTATCCCCTTAACAGAGAAGGAACAGGCTTCTCAAATATATCAGTGAATACAAACTCTTCCTCTTTCTACAACAGATACAAATAAAATTATCAGTTAGTCACGAATATCAAAAAGTTTACCCATGCTCGGCATCTTATTCTATTTCGACAAAAAACCTACCACTACTGGGACCTAAGTTATGCAATATTAAGTAGAATAGATAGATAAAATTATTACAATTTCAGTGCCTTTTTTCTTCAACCCAGTTATTTAACATGTATGCACGTACATGTAATGAAACAAAGTATACTTTTACTTTGTAGTATATCTGTTGTCATAATAACTATGCGTTATTAATTTAACTACATAAGGTAATGGATCCAGAAAACCTTAGTGGGGAAAACGCAGGATAAAAACATATGTAAATTTTAAAGAACGGTTGAATGATGAGAATTCTACAGTTTGGAATGGGAAGATGACTGGCCAAATGAATTCGTTCATTAAAAGAGGAAAAAAGTCAGTGTTTGAAGTCATTGACTGATTTGATTCACTTTTGGGAAAATTTTGTTAGGTTGAAATACATTTTCATAAGCCTTTTTTGGGGTGGAAAAAAATATAGACTGATAATATAGAAACAGAAAATTTTGAAATGTTTTGAGTCCATCAATGACTAAAAAGTAGAAAATATTTCTTTTGACGAAAACCAAACCACAACTTCCTTATCCATACATTCTCATCCTAAAAATGTTTGCTTTGTTTAATATTTCAGTTCTGGACACAATAGATCTACATATTCTGAAATTAAAAATATTCTGGAAGGTGTCAAATTAAGAATAGTGCATATCATTAGAATTTCCCCAACCTTAAAGAAGTTCAAGATTGTAATGACTAATGAACTCACAGTCAAACAGTACTCATTTCCCTTGAAGAGAAAAGGGAAGAAGGGTGGAAATTGCAATTGTACATTATCCACCTGCTACAGAATATATGTCAAAAACCTGCTTGACAGGTATAACTACCTTAAAACCACAGTATGGCCACTGTGATTGGGAACCGGCCAGGTAACCAATCCATGAACTCAGAAAAATACAGATGATTTTGAGAACCAGTCAAACCAGTTCTGGAAACAAGTTTGAACGGTATTTTTTTTATTTTTAATTTAATATATGCTTTAAAGATAAAGAAATCACATTTAATGAAGATTAAAAATAGGTATAAATTATTTTATCAATTTTCTTTTATAAAACATAATTTACTTTTACTCATTTATATTGATCTGTTATTTTACTTTTTATTCTACATGTGAACTGGTTATGGTTAACGGGCATTGAGGCATCTTATTAAAAGTTAAACTTAACTATTATGATATATTTCATACGGAGTTTTATATATCCTTTGAATCTTAAGACAGTATAATGATGTTTTATTTTAGTTTTTATTGTTACAAATTTATAATATTGTATTCATTTAACATTATTCCATGAACTATTTCATTAATACTGGTTCGACCACTATTAAATAATTAAATCCTTGGACTGGTGTCTAAACTAGTTTTAACTGGTCTGGTTTTAAAAAATTGACTTACAAAGTTCAAATAAAAAACAAGAGAGCGAAGTTCTAAATAACCTTGGTCACTCTAAGGACTGTAGTGTAGACTGGTTGATCACTGTTTGAAACAGATTGCAGAGTCCCGTTGTGATAAACACTAGAAAGAGGAATTTCCTTGCCGGTGGAATCAAGCAAACCCACTGCAACAGGAATGAACTGGGGTTCCTTGACTGGTTGTCCTGGAGTTGGCGGTATCTCTTGACTGCAAAAATGTCCCCATCAAACATATTAAAGACAACCACAAATAAATCCAAGGCCAGCATACCTTCAAATCACCCCATCAAAAATGAGAAACCAAAAGTTGATGTTTTCTTTGTGTACCTAATATTCAAAGAAAAGGTATATGCTTCTGAATTATAAGAAGTCTTTACTTTTACAACAGGGGTCCCAGCTTGAGAATACCTGAACATTTGCTCGTAAGGTAAGATACAAATTACCATAACATAGCAGTGAGAAAAATTGAAGTCATAAATACACACCATAGCAAGAAATTTGCAAAATCAGCACCATTTGCATCCCGCATGGCAGTGAAAAAATCTTCACATGTTACAGCTTGACCATCATGTCTCTTGAAATAAAGGTCCATGCCCTGAAATACGTGGAGTTTGTAAGAGTTGAACATTAAATTAAGAGATTGCAGGTAATACGGTTGTTATAGGCATTAGATAAACATTCTTACTTTTCGGAAGCCTTGACTTCCCAAAAGGGTTTTGTACATTCTGACAACTTCAGCCCCCTGATACATAGGATCATAAGAACAAAATACCAGAGAGAAGGATGTAGAGGGACTAAAATCATAGTGATTATGGTCAAACCTTTTCATAGACCTGCAGAAAAGAATGATACCATTACAAACTATTCAATAATGAGAAAAAAAAAATGGAGACAAACTGGAGATTAAACCAACCAAAGAATTTGAAACATACCGTAACTATATTTTGACATTGACAATAGGGCGACATCAGAAATTAATCCACATGTGTCGGCAAAAATGATAGATAAATTAGTAGAGGAGAAAAAATTATTACATAATATAGTAAAATTTTTAAATATGATATTGACTCAATTATTTAAGTTCTAAAAATATGGCATGCCTGTGTAGAAGTTGTCCATCTGTCAAAATGAAAAACAAAAAAAATAAACACAAACTTAGAAGCAAATATATTAAGGGGAATGGGGGTAAAATATATTTTTGAAAACAAATGATGAGTGGAAATGATTTCCATATTCTAACCTTGATATAAGAATGTGGTCGCACTGGATGGGCCATGGGACCAGCATCCTGGAAAATTAGTTAAAAATATCAGAATACTACCTCACATCATGATATTCAACATTAATTAAAAGCATAGTTAATAAGATAACTTGTAGATATAATGAGAGGAACAGTCAGAAAAACGTCACTGTAGGATTCACAAAAATAATCATAACAGAAAAGCAAAAAAAAGTAACCTGTGGAAACTGGTAATTTCTAAGATTAGAAACATCAGCAATCCGCTTTACAGTACGACTTCCCATATC
>Ga0209700_104821_pt1 | contig 23698 bp, 12 predicted proteins | sample SiratroredBW_FD_187528 | JGI IMG/M metagenome (GOLD analysis project Ga0209700, IMG submission 187528) | Root nodule microbial communities of legume samples collected from California, USA - Siratro red BW (SPAdes) (version 2) | ecosystem: Host-associated > Plants > Roots > Nodule | place: USA...
TTTAGGAGTTTCCTTTTCTAGATTACCTTGTATTCTATTTAAGAGCACATGCTCTTCTATCAATAATAAGAGAAAGAGAGGAAAAATCATCTTTTGACTATCTGATTTTTTTTTTTTTTCAAGTTATAAGTGTCTTAAGCCTATTATGAATAAACTTCTCCATAAGATCTTACTGGAGAAGAAATAGATTGGTAAAAAAATGTATCAGACTCCTATATGAGTTAGAATGAAGATATGTGCTTCAACTTTTGGAAAAGTTAGATGAGAAAACTTCTAGAAAAGTTCATGGTGAATAATTTAATTTTAATGTATGAGAAGAAAAGGTTGATTCATTTTATCACCAAATTTTCTCTTCTCATAGGTGTGTTTTGATAACTTTTTCTAAATCGGTACTATATCTGATCCTATTATTTGCATTACATACAGGACCTGGTTTAGTGCTTGATGTTACTGCTGACAAGGTTGATAAGTTCTCATTTGATCCCTGTAAGTATATATTAGTTTATGGTTTTATCTGTTTCTGTTATGCAGTAAATTAATAATCTCTCATGCCGCCAATTGAGTGCTATAAAGGATCTTTTATTGGAACAGTGGACTTTGACATTCCTCGTTGTACTATCGAGGACTTAAAAGGTGGTGGTCCCGAGTACAATGCAGAGGTCCTGAAGCGTGTTCTAGGTGGAGAGAGAGGTCCTATTGCAGATGCTTTAGTGAGTACATCTGCTTCCTTTCCTTTTCTTTTAAATCTTTGTGTAACTCGTGGGAAGATGCTACCCTTTAAATGAAAGATATAAATGATACTTTAACTAGGAGTTTATGAAAACTTTGACATGTACCCTTCTAAATTTGGCCTTGTTACCTTCACATTCTGTGCACATTATTTTGACTGTAACACGTCTTACATGGTGGTTTAGACCTTAATCCAATCTTACAATACTAAAACTGACTGGTACTATTTATAGTTTATATGGGGCTTGGGCTCTTTTTAATACATCCCTTCACATCAAACACTATTGGACTTAGGTTGCAAATAAGATGGTGATAGATTCTGATACTATTTTACAAAGTGGTTTATAGAGTTGAGTTAGGCATAAACTACTTTATAAGATAACCTTTATAATTTTATGGGCTTACGACTCTGATTGCTATGGAATCATGTTAGTAACCTACCTTGATAGTTTGTTTTTCCCTTCTAATATTTTTTTTTTTCCAGCATATAACATTTTGCATCTAAAACAAATAAAAATTGTCCACTTGACGAAATAGGAACAAGAGTTGTTTGGGTCTGTATTTTTCTTTTACTCATAAGTAGAAAGTTTTAGGGTCATATTTATTGAAATCCATAGAGGGTCTCTGTTTATTGTCCTATTCATATAAAACTCTTACATTGAAATACCCAATTTCACGAGTTATTACATGTGTTGTTTCGGGGTTCACGAGTTATTCATGTGTTGTTTTGGGGAGTTTGATGTTGACTGGCGAAGGCCTTGTACAGCCCTCCTTTATTCGAACTTGGAACTGGCCTAGACCATAGAGTTTTTAATCAAACTAAATAATGCTGTCTGTTTATGCAACCAACCACATCTGGTGAGATAAGACTTTCTTGCTGTTAAAATATCGAAATTCGTATTTATGTCCTGCATAAAATATTTTGATACTTGTCTCATTCTTTATGAGTGATCTGGTCTTCTCTGGTATGTTTAAAACTTGACTTAGTTTTAATTATTCTGTGCAAACAAAATGGTTAGATTCTAAATGCAGCAGCGGCTCTATTGGTTAGTGGCCGTGTAAGGAACCTAGCTGATGGGGTGGCTGTGGCGCGGGAAACACAACAATCAGGGAAGGCTCTGAAAACTCTCAACTTGTTCAAGGATGTCTCAAATGTGAGTTTAGTTGGATAGTGAACCTACTCCTCAGTTGCAATGCTGTATTCACTAACCTCTTTTCCTCTTTTTGTTTTGCAGAAATTTAAAGATGATGTGGGCATGGATGTCTGAATCGTGACTCAGGTTTGAGTTTTGTAATTTCAGGTCTCATGCAGTACATGTTTTACAGAGATGTACAGAAATAATCTCTGTACTGGGCAAAAGGGTTTTAGAATAGAGAGAAGGATCATAAATTGTTTACATTTTTGTCACAAAAAAAGTGACATTGGATATGGGTTCTTTATGTATCTGAAAAAAAAGAAAAAAGGAACCCTGAGTTTTTAGATTTTCTGTTAGATTTCGTCAAGACAAGATGCTAATAAAGCTTGCATTCATTAAGTGGAATTGTTGCAGAAAAGGTTACTTGGTGCTTTTCTTTATATTATTTGTGAAACATGAAATTTCTTTTATCAGATAGAAATTATTTTGTTTCAAAGCTATTTAGTTATTTTTCTCTTTTATTTTGATATAATAGTAATAATAACAACACCTTGAGAAATAGGAGAGGTCAGTTACAGGTAACAACGAGTTCTCATTTTCCTTAATTTAGAATGAAATTCTTTAATTATGATAAGATATATTAGAATTTAATATATCATCCAAATCTTAGAATATAAAGTTTGGGTCTTTCCCATTTCAAAAAGGAAACAATTTTTGTTTATTCTAATACGTTTTTTGAACAAATTAAGTTGTCATTAAGAAGTGGAAATTAATATTTTGTATTTCTTTCTGTGCTCAAAAAGCTCCATGCCTTCATTAAGAAATTCTAAAATTTTTGCAAAACTACACTATTAATGGATGGATGGTGCTCCATAAATATCTTAAATGCTTTCACCTTCTCCGGTTCCAAACCCCATATTTCCCTGTCTATTATATTTTTTCTTTACACTTTTCTAAAAAATCACATCACCTCTTTTGCATTACAATGGTGAATTTTTTACAAAATTACTAAAATGGTTTTTTTTTAATACGGATTTGAGAAAGTTCTTATTGGGTTGATAACTTCACGTGGAAGAAGTTGTCACCCTATTGACAAATTTGTATATTTTTCTGTTACTGAAGTCATCATATTGCTTTTGTTTTTTTTTAATTGGAATTATGACTTTACCTTCTTTTTAACTTCTTATTTCTTTTGTTACTCATATATCCAACATATAAACAAATTATTAATATATAAATTAAAATTATTAATGTAATTAATCAAAAAAGTTATTTATATTTTTTAATTATAATAATGTCACTTTTACAAATAATATTTAGGTAATTATTTTAAAGACGTAATTGGTTGCTTTTTAAATGATAAACCTTGAATAAAATTTTTAATTTAGGTTAGATTTTTTATAATGTGATTTAAAAGAGAAAACAAAATTGAAATAAATTAAGATAAATGTTTTAAATTAAGTATAAATATTACGGAATATATATAAGTAAGATTTTTAATAGAATGGTACAATCAAATTATTTATGAAAGTTTGTCCCGTAAGGTAGTCTTTTATGGTCTTGTTTTTCCATCATGTTTGATATATTTCTAATTTACTAGTGGAGGTGGTTGAACTTGCTTTTCTATCTTATATAACCATGTCATCTTTCTTTTCATTATTTGAATCTAGTATTTATTGCATGTAGTATTGATGTAAGGAAGGATGGCGATAACAATTATGTTGTAAGATTATGATAGTGTCATCAAAGAGTTGACAAAATATATTTGGTGGAGATAAAAAAATAAGATTTAAATGGGATAAGAAATATATATATATATATATATATATATATATATATATATATATATATATTATGATTATGTGGAAGAAAACATGTTACACTATATTGACTTATGGATTAATCAAGAAGAAAGGAATTGTGTATTGAGCTTTTTAGTGAATAGTCTAAGGAATTATTGCTCTAAAATCTATTGATTCATTTGTCATTAAAATACAATTGATAAATTTTATAAGATGTTATATGACATTGTTTAAAAGGTTGGTGAGGAGAAGGGTGGTCAAATCTTAACCAATAATATTGTTTTCAATTATAAAGTTGTTGATTATTAATGAAGAAAAGGAAGATACTCAAATGGACTCTATGGATATCACATTGTATTGATTTGATGTTGAAATATTTTGAAAACAAAACACTTATTTATCAAGATACAATTCTAAAAGATGGGGAGAATTACTAATATTTATTCTAGTACATGTCTAATGATATATACGAGGATGTGAGGAGGAAAGAGAATAAGAGTTTCAAGGAATCCAAATAAGGAGCATGACTAAAAATAATGAAGATTAAATAAAATAGAGTCTTGAAGGAAGAATTACAAAAGAAAAGATTAAACCTTTGGAATAATTTAGAAAAACAAACATGTATAGTTTTTAGAAATAGGAGGAGTTTGAGAGAAGTGTTACAACTTGAGAGACACGGCTATGACTCTTAGAGCTTTCAAAGTTGACATCACATGTACCTAACTTCTATGTCATTATTGTAATAATTATACTTATCTAATTTTTAGGAACTATAATGTAGGCTCCCTAATTTCTAGGAATTAGATGCGTTAAACATAGTTAATCTTTGATTAGCAAAGTTAACTCTTTTTTTGTCTTGTAGAACTTCTCCTTGACCGAACTCCATGCTTATATAATAAAGAGTGTTCTCTCTTGTATTTTTTTTTTAAGTTGAATGAATGAGAAACTCCTTTGAGAACTTTTGAGAAAATTTGAGTGACTCTCTTATTGTGTTTTTGATATTTATCTTGAGAAGCTTTATCAAGTGGTGAATCTTCTTGCACTTATCCTTAGAGTTTCTCTCTAAAGGCGGTGTGTTCTTCCATTACTCCTTCATTCAATCTATTTTTTATTTCATTTCTTGTTTTATTCTTATTTCTTTACTTATTTTTATATCATTACCAAATGATGTTCTCTTTAATGGCTTCTTAGTTTGCGCTATCTCATATTCTTTCATAGACATTTCGGTTCACGTATTCTTTTAAGTTGATCGAGATCCTCCCAACCTTCAAATGTTTATATTATCTAATGTCTTTGTTGTGTCATTTAACAAAAAAGATAGATTTGTTAAGGTCAATATTAAGTTGTTTTGCCACCTATTACTTAACATTAGAGTGTCTTTAAACATAAACCCCTTTGATTATAATGTCTACTAGTAATGAATGGAAGAATACTTGTTTTGCATATACAAGATGAAAGTTAAATTAAAAGTATGATTTTGGAAGAATATTATCAGATGTTTTAAAAATACATTTATAGTGAAAATGCTTAGAATGACACATTTAGATGAGAAACCAATAGATTCATATACAACTTAATAGACCAAGAAAATAAAATATAAAAAAAAAGTTTAATGATGATAAAAATATGTATTTTATTAATCTCCAATGAAATTTCTTAGATTTTACTTTTCGAATAAAATGAAATTAACTCAATTTTTTACTCTTTTATTTATAGTTATGAAGATCTATGAAAAATTATTATTAAAATGGTGGAACTACCAACTCTACAAGTGTGTTACGCTGTTTTCTAAATATTGAACTGCGTTATTGTTATGGTTTTAGAGTTAATATGTAGAAGTTAAATTGATCTAGTAGAATGTACAGATGGTGATTAACTTGCAACTTGAAGGTTTTAAGGAAAAAGAAAAGTTGTTGAATAATTCCTTTATTATAAGGTAACCGGGAAAAAAACTACAACAGCTTGCCTTCACTCTAAATCGTTGTCTTTTTTTTCTCTTTTCTGGAAATTCAAAGAAGATGGTATTTTTACCATTTGAGTATGTGTTTGTGATTCTTGTGATTTAGAGAGAGAGGAATTTGAGTTTTAAATTTGAATTTATCTAAATAACAAAATTCAATAAATTAGCTTACATCTCCTTGAAGTGACTACAAATTCTTAGATCAGCCGTATATTAGTCTAGAATGGTTGAGAGTTTTAGAATCAACAATTTTAATTGTTCCAATACCTGTGTTTCTAATTTGGACGTAACTTGATCTCGTGAAACCACTATATTTATTTTTTTGCAAAAGGAATTCAAAAACCTATTAGTTTTGTAATGGAACCCTAACATTTTACCAGATAAGAGAACGATTCAACTACTTTCTTATACTGCTTTTGAAAACTACCATTATTCTATATACAAGTAACGAGTCATCTCAAAAGTTGAATCTATCAAATGATTATTCTATTCTATGTTTATTTGCCGTGACACTTCAAAATTATAGTTTCTATTTGAACTGAAATTATGATATCAACATAACCTATAAATATCAAATGGTAAACAAATTAAAATTAAAATTTGCAAATTACATCTCAGTCAAAGAGCAACACAAATATACATAAAGCATAAATTGAATCCAAAGATAAGATGCACACAGTTTTAAATCATCTGCAATCTTATTCCCACCACTTATATAATTGAATTAAAAAATAAATAAAATTTCTGGTTTAAATAAGAGCGAACGAAAGTGGACCCCAATGTATTTACTTATAACACTCGTCCCTCTGATATAATTATTTAGAGATAAAACATTAAATCTAAATATGAAAAGGATCTCTGGATAGTCAATTGTAACAATAAATTCATAACGAATAAACCAATTTAGTTGTTTAGTTTTAAATTAATATATTTGACTAATTTATAAACCAATATTTTATATGGCTTTTATTCCACACAGTATTTGATAAAATATGACCATTTTATTCCAAAATTAAAAAATAAGTTGGTCAAACTGAACTGAGTTTTAAGAAAAGTTCAAACAGGGTCGTCGTTTGATTGGTAGGTAAACATGCACGTAAATAAATATATTTATTTATACTGGTAGATTTGAAATCCACTTTTCTCCCATCTCACAATCTTTTTTTTCTATTTAATTTTTGTTTTTTTTAAGGACAAAGAAACAAATATCAGATTCTTATTTTTATTTTTTCTTGCATTTTTTAATTTTTATTATTTTTATTTCCCTCTGTATCATCATCGCCTTCCCTTGTCAGGGAAGGGTCTCTCCCCCTACTGTTCGATTTTCACCTATATCGAACCGTACGGTTCCTTCGAGAACCTTCCGAAGCTTCGCATCTTCGATCAATCGAATCGTCACCTTCTATAATTTTTCTCGAATTTGAAGCCATGAATGCGCGCGGCGAACTCAGTTCTCCGGATCCGTTGGATTCGTTTCCTCCGTTACGGGTTCGGGAATCGGACGGTGCCTCGGACGATTCCGAGTTCGAACGGTATTGCAGCGCCAACTCGGTGATGGGAACGCCCAGCACCAGCATGAGCATGTGCAGCGCTGTCACGCTCTTCCACGATTTCTCCGATTACGATTTCGGCGCTTCCGCGGAGGGTTTCGAGAGTTTCAGTCTGGGAAAGGGAACGGCGGAGGCGAATCGTGCCGGCGACCGCCGACGGAGTCTGCGGTACGGTTCCAGTGGATTAGAGCTGTACGGTGATGGCAGTGAGGAGCTCGCTTTTACTGCACTCGATTCGTCTGAGTTGATTGGGTTTAACCGGATCGAAGAGTCGAAGGGGAACGGTGAAGTGAGTGCTGGAGAAGGTGGTGGAAATGGTTTTGAATTTCAAATTGATAAAAGTGAAGAGGAAGAAGAAGAAGAAGAAGAATTGGAAGAGTTATCGGAGGGTGATGACTCTATGTATAACTATGACAGTGGTGGTGATGGTGGAAAGGAAATTTATTTGACGGAAAACATGGGTCATTGTGAAGAAACGGAAGTGAGAAACGAAAATTCTTTGTTTATGAACACTTCCGTGGCCTATGGTTCGCGAGACTTGGATGATTTTTTGCTGCAAAACGGTCCCGTTTCCGTCATGTCTGATCTATTTCACACTCAGCGGAAAAAGAATGATAGATTGAATTCGGGTTCTGGTCGAAAGGAGCAAGGGCAAAATGAAAAGGACATGGTTATAATCAATGAAGTTGAAGAAACTAAGGATATAGGTTATTCTGATGCCGTAGAAGAGGTTAGGGACAGAGAAGTTGTCATGCCTGTTTGCCTAGAGGAAAGTTCTGTAGCAGTTGATTCTCCGAGCATTGTCAAAATGCCGGTCGAAGGTTCTGGCGATTTGGTTAGTTGTCCTGAAATTGCTTCTGTTACCGAGGTGGATGAAGTTGATTTGGATCTGCCGGAGAAAGAAGCTCCTCGGAATATGGGTTTGGGTGTTAATGGTTTTGGTTGCACGGAGAAGGGGAATGTCAGCAGTGAAGAAGCTATTGCAGCTAGTGATGCTCATGGTGTAAAGTCGGTGCTCGATGATTCTATGTTCAGGCTTGATCACATTAGTGATGATAGCCAATTTCATAAAAGTTATTCCAATCCATCCAGCCATCTTGAGAACGTTGTTGCAAAATCATTTGAGTCTGTTGAACCAGTTGCGCAGCTGTCAGACAGTGGAATGAAGAAAACATTAGAGAGTTCATCCACTTCAACAAATCTCTTACAGAAAAGTCCTGTGGTATCTAAGGTGAGCAATGCATCCCATTGTCTTTCAGGTTATCGTTTTCAATTCGACCCTTTTCAGTTAATATTTGCCACTTCGATTTTGTAAATTTTAATTAGTGCGTAGTCCTGTAGTTTAAATTGGGGTTGTAGTTGTGTTGTGGTCATAGCTGCATTATGACTGTCGTAGGCCAATATGGAGAATGATCGCAGTGTGATGTAGTTGCGATAAGTACAACCAAATTGTAGTGGCTGGATCAAGTGGTGTGCAGTCTCTAAAAGTTTTTGTAAACCCATGGGGTTGACATTTGAGGAAGATTGTTTAGGCTGAGTAATGTAATTATTTATCAGTAATGTATGCAATTGAAACAAGAGCCTAGCATCTAATTAATTTTTGAATTTTGAAAGGTTAGATGTGTGATTTAACTAGCCTTATCTTTTCTTTTCTTTTTTATTTTTATGTCAAGAAAGGTTGCTATTATGTCATATCCCTTAAAAGAGATGGTGATAAATGGTTTTATAGATTTATTGTTGAAGTAACTCATTTTTGGCTGCACATATACTTGATTTGACATTGTGGTATTGGATGTTTCACTAAATATTGCAGACAGAAGACTTTGAGCTAAATGAATTTTATGACGAGGTTGTTCAGGAAATGGAAGAAATTTTACTGGAATCTGTGGATTCTCCTGGGTCTAGGCTTTCCATGGCTAACATATTGGCTGAGCCTCAATTGTCTATGCCTTCAAGAGATGGTGGGTTGACTGCTTCTACATCTAGCACAGATGATGCTTACCTGCTTGTTCAACGCCCTAGAAGAATAGATAGGATTGAAGTGGTAGGTGCGAAGCAGAAGAAAGGGGACGTTTCTTTCAGTGAAAGATTGGTTGGAGTGAAGGAATACACTGTGTATAAAATTAAAGTGTGGAGTGGCAAGGACCAGTGGGAGGTTGAAAGGCGATATCGTGATTTCTTCACTCTCTATCGTTGCATGAAAGCATTATTCAATGAGCAAGGCTGGAAACTACCTTTGCCATGGTCTTCCGTTGAAAAGGAAACCCAGATATTTAGAAGTGCATCATCTCCTGATATTATTGTTAAGAGAAGTGTTCTCATTCAAGAGTGTTTACAGTCTATTATCCATTCCAGGTTCTCTTTAAGTCCTCCTAGAGCATTGACATGGTTCTTGTCGCATCAAGATTCGTACCCTATTTCACCTGTGTCAAATGTACCGGTGTCTCAGCCTTCCTTTACAAGACGGCAAAGTTTTCGAAGCATTTCCAATTTAGGAAAGACAATTTCGCTCATTGTTGAAATTCCACCAAACAAATCTATCAAACAGTTGTTAGAAGCACAGCATCACACCTGTGCTGGATGCCATAAGCATTTTGATGATGGAAACACTTTGATTTGGGATTTTGTACGGACATTTGGATGGGGGAAGCCTCGACTTTGTGAATACACGGGCCAATTGTTTTGTTGTTCTTGCCACACAAATGAGACTGCAGTCTTGCCAGCCAGAGTTTTACATCACTGGGATTTTACTCATTATCCTGTTTCTCAGCTGGCGAAATCCTATCTAGATTCGATATATGAACAGGTAAATTTAATACTAATGTTTGTCTTTTATAATGCTCTTACCTTGCGATCTTTGATGTGAATGTTTATATTCCAAGTTAATATTTGAAAACTTATGTGGTTGAGAAAGTAAAGGAAAACAATAGAAAGTGAGAGAAAGTTCTGAGACAGAATCTCCAAATTAAAGAGTTTTATTTACCATTGCATAACTCTTTATTCCTGCGGGGTGGATATATGCTGATGTAGGATTGCTAGTTTGAATGAGTTCTGTTTATTTGCAATTACAATTAGCATTGTGAACATAGATCATGAAGTGATGCAAAGTAACTATACTTGTGCATATTGGTGTGTGTTGTTAAGATCTTGTCGGCACATTAAATGTTAATGTTTAAATTTCATGGTTCTTCTTGATCAGTGCTGTAGCTTAATTGGCCTTTTTATTTTCACTTCAGTTTTTACCAATCATTGACATGGATTTGGATCAAATTTCCTTCCAGAAGTCCCCAGGAAGTGTTCTAAGTAGAAAATAATGCATAACTCTGGGATTGGACAATGAAATATTTGTGTTTATGTGAAATTTGTGTTGTGCTTTCTTGGTTGTTTGTCAATTAATACACTAAGTCATGCTATTCTTTTCCTCCCTGTACTTTTTCCCGATGTATATTTTAATTTTCTTACCATTCACTTTGCAATTTTATTGATTAAATTTCTTCTACAGCCCATGCTCTGTGTCACTGCCGTTAATCCGTTCCTTTTGTCAAAGGTCCCAGCCTTGCTTCATATTATGAGTGTCAGAAAAAAGATAGGTATAATGCTTCCATATGTTCGCTGCCCATTTCGGAGGGCCATTAACAGAGGAGTTGGAAACAGGAGATATCTTCTTGAAAGCAATGACTTTTTTGCTCTTAGAGATTTGATTGATCTTTCCAGAGGAGTCTTTGCTGGTTAGTTTCTATTATTGTTGTTTATTTGTGCTTTAAACGAGAGTTCGTGTCAAGTAGTTTCGACACACTTGTTTCACTTCTTTTGATTGCTCAATGATATGTAGTTTTGATGGATGCGCAGACATGCATAATTTGATAAGTCAGATTGTATTACTGATTTCTTCTTTTTCTCTTTCGAATGGGATGGATTTATTGCTCATTATGTACTTTGAATTTATATTCATGGTGTGGTGAATATAGATTTGATTTATTTTAATTTAGGGATTAATTGTGGTTGGAGAACATCTGTTTTTTGATCTGGTCCAATGAATCTCTCGCTACCCTATTGTACCCAGTCATTATCGGTTCTTGATTAACTGTTTAAACAGATAGCATGATAGGCATATGGTATCTAAACTATGTGAGGTAACAACAATATTAAGCATCTCAAAATTATAGCTCATAAGACCTTCAGGCATGTGGCCGTGTCAGTTTTTGACTATCTATTTAGTGGATAGACCTGCAAATCATGATGTGGGATTTCTGGCTGTTAGTCTGTGTCAAAAGTGGGATCCAATTTGTACTCTGGTAATGAACATATTTTTGTTTCGAGGTGGGCATCATATGATGAGTATTGAAACTAACATGAAATGGAATTCATTTCTAAGAGAAAGTAAAAGAAGAAAGTGAACCTTTACAAGGGAAAGAAAGATCGGTTCTAATAAACTACAACTGTAAAACAGAAAGACTAGAAACAGAAAACAGAGGAAATAACCTCTCTAACAATCAGGCTATGTAGAATTATCATGCACATTGTGTGTTTCATTTTTCTTTGTTTTATGGAATCTGGAGCTAACCATTGGTTAATTTAGAAGTTGTCGCATTCCCTATATCTAGTGTTCTTGACAAATAGCAACTTTTTTTGCAGCACTTCCTGTGATGGTGGAAACTGTGTCAAGGAAAATCCTGGAGCACATTACTGACCAATGCCTTGTATGCTGTGATGTGGGAGACCCCTGCAATGCCCGACAAGATTGTAGTGACCCATCTTCTCTCATTTTCCCATTTCAGGTGTGTATCTGTCAATAGCTATCGATGAGAAGAGTAATGCTCTATTTATGATTTTCTCTAAAATATGAAGATGGTTCACTTTTTATCCATTTCATTTTCATAGTTTCAAATTCCTTTAACATTAATGAAAAGTTGAAGTCTAATATAATCTAAATTATCACCAGGAAGACGAGATTGAAAGGTGCAAAGCTTGCCAGTTGGTTTTCCACAAGCGTTGCTTTAGAAAACTTTCAAATTGTCCTTGTGGGGCTCAACTCAGATTGAATGACACAAGGAGCTTAACTAACAGTGGTAGTGAAACAAGAGGAGCTTTGGACTTGTTAGGCAGAGGACTGAGTTCTGGGTTGTCACCAAGGTTCCTATCTGGATTCTTTACGAAAGAAAAGCCACAGAAGACTAGGGATCTTAAAGACGAAAATATTATTTTAATGGGCTCCTTGCCTAGCACTTCTTTATGATCACCAAAGTGCTTTCTGTCTATTTCTTACGTTTGTTAGCTATACCATACATACATTTTATTACATCTTAGGATGTTTCTTCAATAAACACATTTGTCCATTTAGTCAAATTTTGGGTTTGTCATTCTTTGTAAAAAAATTAATGTATAGTGTATGCCTTATTTTATTTTATCTACGCTCACTGGATGCTTGTTTTTGTTTCATTCAAGGATAATATACTTTTAGGGTAGGGGTATTGCCGAAAAAAAAAAGACTTCAGGGATTTTGCATTTTGCAACCCGATAAAATTCAAATGCACTCGTATAATTTAAAAATCTATATTTACTTTTTTAAAATTGTATTTTGAATTGTATATTTTAAAATACACTTTTTTGTTTCACAATGTTCAATTTGAAATACATCTTTTATATAGAATATTGTTTTGGATTGTATATTTTTTAAAATATATTATCTTTGGATTTTTTTATAAATATATTTATATTTTATTTATATTAATTTTAAACATAATTAATTTATTTTAAAGAGTATTTTTTTAATTTTAAAACAAATAATTTATTTCATAGGATGATATTTCTTAACAGGAATCATGTTTACCAAAAAATTATAGAATCATGATAGTATTTCATACATTAATAATTAAAATTTTTTATAATATTAACTTTGAATTTAAAATTACAAAATCTATTTACTAAATGATAGGGTGAGAGTCCATTTCGACTCCTTTGTATAATTTGTGGACATTTGGTATAAATGACTTTCTCATCTTTGATGTTTTAAGTTAACAACAATGCAATGAAAGTTTTTGGATGGTGGGTTTTATTTTATATTGGAGTATTTTCTGTTACATATTCACAATCAATCGTGCATTATAGAATATCAACAATCCTTCCTTCTGAATACATCATGCATTCACTAAATTAGTGCATTAGGAACTTGAAAAATAAAAATAAAAGATTATGATAACATAATAACAAAAATAACACACTAGATAGGTATGCTCATGTTGTGACAATGGTTGTGTTTGGCCATCGTTTAGACTATGTAGTTGATGATGTAATAATATATACGATCAATCTTTATTTGTCGGAAGAAGTATACGTAGGGATGTGACATTGATTGAACCAGCGCATGTATCAAACTACATATGTCACACTACTAACAAGATAGTCGACAAATTACAACTATTAGTCATCAGTAACAACAAATACATCCTTCAAAATGGTGAGGGAGGCTAAAGAATGTTTACTTACACCCAAACTGGTACAGCACACGCTCAGACAAATGACAATTTGAGCACGTCTGTAGCCAAATATATCTGGAGAACATGGTTTATTACTTTAAACTATCAACTAGGCTAATGGTCATCATAAGAAGTCCATAGCCCTGCAACATAGGTAAGACTGTCCATTTCTACGAGCACAAAGCCAACTGATCATATATAGTATCCGACAACATGACAACATGTCTGATAAAGGAGCTCCTAATATGTGAGAGTGATATCCCTAATCTTCATATCTGGAAAGTATTCATATATTCTCGTCTAATCTATTATGAATTGAATATTATTCATATATTTAATTAAAAATAAATCTAAATTATTCAAATTATGTGTATTACTTACGTGTAACAATGTGACTAATCTCCAACCGGTTTTGTTTGAACAAAACAAATATTTCCTAACTAGTTATACATGTCAGTAAGTGTGACAGTTTCGCAGGCATACCCACCACACATCATTAAATTGTCAAATAGCAGCAAGTATGACACACTAACCGTTGTCACACTTTTATCAACAAAGAATGTTCACCTAACCAGATGCAACATATAGGCTCGAACTATGAACTCACATCTTATCTATGGTGTATGATGCAATCCTTGTACACCTTACACAACTAGCTCAATCGAACATGAGCATCACAACGCTATCTCAACTTTGTCGTGACATTACTAAAATCTAACCCAAGTAATTGAACTAACAATGTTGACACTATCTAGCATTAAAGGGCCCACAATAAAAGATGGTGCAATGCAGATATATAATCTAGAGTGATGATCATCTCACCAACATATATTCATACTGCAAGCTTCATAAGTTACATTCATAGGATTCTAAAAAAAAGATAAAATGAAATATCACCATTTAACCATTCAACACTACTGGTATTTCTAAGTTTTTAGCGAATGTGAGATTGGAATAACTCATAGTAACACTCATTTTCCAAATTATCTCTATGAAATAAGCTATGATTCCTTATGTAAATGAAATTAGAAAATTTGGAGCTTCATAGGACATCTTTGATGATAAATTTATGTACGTCCAAAAAAGAAATGGGAAAAGTGAAATATACATATGTTAAAATAATATTACATAAAAACATAAAGATAAGATGAAACAAGTTTATCAAACGATTAAAAATTTTAGAAAATATATACTACGTCAAATAGTAGATAAAATATGATTTATCTGATTTTTAGGAGAAATTCTAAGAAAAATATATTGCATCCAATCATCAACATTAAAAACAATGTCAGGAATAAATTTGTAGTGAATAGTCAGGATAAATGAACAATATCAACATCATCCTCCAACCAACAATATAATATCTTCTACCCATTTAAATCCTCAAAGATCAAATCCTCTACTTGTAAGTATTTCAATAAGATACATCATGATCATGAGACTCATCCATAAAGTGAAATCAAACCTCATAAAGATGTAGTAAAATTAGAAATCCTATTAAAACTAATTCATCAAAATTATTGAGTTGAGATTAAAAAAATTAGATTTAATAATACCAGTAAAATAATTTAAGATGTGAAACTTAAAAATAGCTCACTATTAATTGAAAGAAAAACACACACATATATATATAATATTCAATCAACCTACCTTTGATGTTTGGTACCTCGCTGAAGATCTCATGTTTGGTACTTATGATGTTCTCTTTCTCTACCTATAGATGTTTGGTAATCAATACCTATGATTTAATTTCAATTATATAATTATAATTTAATTAGATTTTACCGATTATATAATTATAATTAGATTTTTCGGATTTAGTTATAATTTGTATGTTCTCTATCTATAGATGTTTAGTTAGATATTTAATAATCATTACCTATCATTTAATTTCAATTGTATAATTATAATTTAGTTAGATTTTACTGATTTAGTTATACTTTGTCTAGGGTAATTAGTGTGGTAAAAGTTGTGACCATGAGAAATGAAATTGATCTATCTGTATCGTTAAATGCTCAAAAATATTTATCTTTCCAAACTTATATTTTTAAAAGATAAATTCTTTTTCCTATCCAAAGTCATTTCTCCTAAATAAATTATCAAAGTATCATAAATAAATTATGGGTTTATTAATAATTTCTAAATAATACTTCTAAATTATTAATTATTTAATAATTAATTGTTACAAACTAGAAACAAATTAATTTCATAGTATACAGCACTTTCAAGGTGACAAATATTATAAATATATATTCAGGCCATACAATGCAAAGTATTTTTGAAATGGTCGAGAAATCTATATGATAATTATTCAAAAGTAAAAGAAAAAAAATATTTAGGATTGATCCATCCTTTAACTTATCAACCTATAACAACTGAATTGGGTCAATTTAGCATAGGAAAACAACTATAAATAACATTTTTTTTTTTTACTTTTAATTCACTTTCATGAACAAATTTATAAAAGTTTTACTCTTGAAAAATATGCAGTGTCTTAAAATTACAAAATCATGCTTTAATTTAATAATATTTAATCACATTAAACTAAAGTTAAGTGACTAAAAATGGTATTTAATAAAAAAGAAAGTAAAAATAATAACATAAAAAATTTGAATTATTAAGACTGATAAAAAAATTATTAAAAGATTAAATCAGACAACAAAACGCTAGCTAAAAATAAATTTTGTAAAATTTCAAAGGACTAAAAAACACTACCAAAAAAATTATATATGATTCTCACATCAAAATAGTCATCTACATGAAAATCAACATAGCTTTCAGGTCAATTTGTAAAGGTAATACCAACTAGAATAAACCATTAACTAATAAAATTTATAGATTAATAGTCCAACATTTATTTGAGGACTAAATAAAAAACTTTAAAACTAAAGGAACTAAAACATTTTACCCCAAAATTTAGTTAAGGAGTTAACATCTTTCAACAATTTTTTTCATAGGTTCCATATAAAAACCAAAGCTCCTTCCTGAAGAATTTGCATTGGACATTGATTGCGACAATTAGATTAGTAAATAAATAATGGCTGGTTTCATTTATTTAAAAATTAACACTGACAAATAATCTTGATTTAGTACTTATGAATTCATAAGTAGTTACACAGCTTTTCTACTAATTAGTTACACAACTTTTCTAATAGAGTGTTAGAGTAAGAGCAAAATTCTAATAACTTTTCAGATCAAACAAAGAATGTATATTTTGCTTTTATTTGTGAAATCTTATTGCTAAATGATAATAGTCTTATCTAACAATTCTCTTTTCTTATATGGTGATAATAAGAAGATTGAAGGTAGTGTTCCACTGCTAAGGCTGAATTCATCTGACACATTGATAGGAGTCTGGGTACCGAGTTGACAAAACATGGTGTTTCAGCTTCATTAACAAAGCAAAAATTCCATAGCATGGAATATGTAGTAATGCCACTGCAAAGTACCTACATAGCAGTTACAAATTATTAATAAGAATGAGATCTCTTAAATGTGCTAGAACAAGGATTAGAGTCACAACATAATAATTTTATTATTATTTCCTGATTAACATTAAAGTTTATTACCTATTTGTATTAAAAGTTAGCACAAGTTCTGAAGTTCCTACTTGATTAGAAAACAAGACAAAAGAAACTTCAAAAACTGGCCTTTAGTTATCTGTTTTGGTATGTAAAATTGAACCAATTTCAAATAATATATTATCAGGAAGAAATGAAATTGGTACCATAGTGGAGCATAAGAGGATGACAAATCAAGAAATGGATAAGGCCACCTGTTTTTTCCCAGAGAAGAAAATTTTATTAGAAAATGATGTATAAGATGTACAATGAATTATGCATAAAAACATAGTTGAAGACTTTATACCAGAGATAAATGCAAGCATGAACCATCCACTGGAAAATCACATATATGATTGTCCACAGGCAAAAGTAACCAATTCTAAACCAAGGGAACCGCTGAAGACAAAAAAAAAAAGTAAAGGGTGAGAATTTTTTTGATGCATAAGCATTGGAAGTGGACTAATAAATGGAATCAAAATGCATGAACTCACCAGACAATTTAAAGCTGTGTCACCTATGAGGAAAACTGCATTGATTGAGTGCATAATGACTATCAACTGCCACAGAACAATATAACACATGGTTAAGATCTATCTAGCTTAATTATGTGATAGAAATCATAAGAGAAAAATTGTTAGTCAATGGGGTCATAAATGATACTTACAAAATTTAGGTTGTAATCTTTGATGGTTAGAAATGGAACTATTATAAACCAAAATACACAATCAGTGAGCATGACAGCACCAGCATTAATCTGTTCACAAGTGAAGACACAAAAATCAATTATGTGGTAAATGGAACAGCTATGTTCCCTTCCACTTTTGTAACCAAAAGGCTGAAAGAAGAAACAGGCAACAAAGTGTAAAATTTTGAGTATAATCATAGTGCAATGTTGTAGTATGAACTAAACTCATCGTAATAATAACTCTTTTGGCTTGCACTTCAATCAGTGATACATGAAAAATAGGAGTATACCTGGAATATTATTTGAAAAATATAACCCCAAATCCCTGCATGTTGGCGAACAATAGCTTCTGAGGCTCCCAAGCTCTTCTCCTGGTGAGATGGATTATTGGAGCTTTGTGGTAATGCAGAAGAATCATATATTCCTTGCTCTGCATCTCCATCCACATTATCAACCTTATCCCCAGTTGCTTTCTTATGATGTTGGTAGCATCCATGTATGGAGAGCAATGATCCAAGCTGCAGCATCAAGCACACAAGGACAAGTATATGTAAGGTACTGCATTATCACTACAGAAAAATAAGATATGGAGCACTTATACTTACTCCAAAATATATGGTGATTGAAGCGAAAGTCCACCTGTTTCACAAACCATTAAAAAATTAACTCAAATCAAAACTTCAAAAAGAATCTTGGAGTATGCCTTATCAGTTATAGTGGTTTCCATCTATTTGCTTACATGGCCATCATAAATCAGGTAAGCACTTACTTTGTTATGAGGATTCTTTATTCAGACTCCTAACTCACTAATTTCATAAGTGATTGGTCACATATTATAAAGGCCTAATTCCAAGAGCAGACAAAGAGTAATAACAATCAAACACACAATCCCTTTAGCAAAATTACAGCTTGATTATAGTTTGAGATTAACCTTGTTTAAGACATAGTGCACTTCAAATTTTGTCTTTGTTTACCCCAACAGGAAACAGCACAATGCTCCTATTCATAATGTCCCTTCCAATAGCAGCCAAAAATTCAACTAGGGAAGAAAACTTACTGAGTGTAGTAGTAGAAAATGCTTCCTCCATCAACAATCGAATTGATTATGAGAAGCACCAAGAGCACAATAAAGGCCACAACTCTGAAAGCCATGAGCCATGCAGGGTGAATTCCTTTTAGGCAAGGCCTCCAAGTTTCATCCTCATACAAAGTTGCTGTTGTTTCTTTTAGTGTTTCCCTGCTTCCATTGGTTGCTGGTTTTTTCAAACGCTCATACTTCCATACAAGCAAAGATGACAAGATTACTGAAACCAGAATCCATATGGAACAAAGAAAAACTCTCCAATTAAGCCAGTAACTGTGTGTATTTGTCCTTGCAGTCATAATGGGCTGCCATGAGTCCTTGTGAGAGCCTGTTAGAAAGCTCATGATGGACTTACTTTACCTTCTTCTGAGGTTTCTCACACTAACAATCTTAAGTTGGGGTGGTCTTGTTTCCACTACCTAGATTATTACAAGATGGAAAAGAGAATGCAAAGAGAAATGTTGGAAAAAAAAAAAAACACAACCACTGTGAAAGAATGAATGAACAAATTCAAGAACTCAAATTTAAGTGCCCAGAAAAGAAAGATAGAAACTTTGAAAAGGGTGAAACAAAATCAGAGCCCTGTGTGGGCTCTGAACTACAACTCATGACCAAATGAACCACCTGAATAAAAGAGAACCATCTCATGCTACAAAAACAAACACAAGAGAACCCTCAATGGGGAAGTACTCATGCGTTTCGCATGCTTATCAAAATATGGACAGGTGCAGAAATTTTGGGCCATTAAGAACCAAAAAGTTGGAATTCTTGACCCATTTTGACCACATTAATCGCTTGGATTACGTAGAGATTCCAAACTTAAGTGATTTTTTTGCAAAAGAAGATACACGGCAGTTTTAATAGTGCATCAATGGATTTATAAAGCGGGTTAAAAGGTGGGACTAAACTCTTAAGCAAGGAAAAGGTTGAAACTTGCAAGGGAAACCAATGTGGATGTGTACGAGAAGCGAAGATGCTTTGCTTCTTTGCTTTTGTACATAGAAAAAAACAAAAACTATCAAAGGTTACATATAGGGGAAAGAAAAGAATGGTGCTTTTTGCACAAGCTTCTTCTCTTAGATTTTTTTTGAAGTTACAAACTTTAACTTAGTATTATCCTCTTAAAACTTGTTGAAATTTTGATGTACACATACCCATGCAAATTTTTAATTAACCAATGAAAGACATGCAAGTTGCATGTGGGTTTTTCTAGAATTACCAATCTTATTTTTTACTTTCTATAAAAAAAACTGTGGCACAAAGAGAGAGAGAAAAGGGACAGGTGTCAATTTTAATTTTGGATTTTGTGTTGGGAATTTGGGATGCTTAATGTGGTATGATGGGGATGCTTCGTATATATAATAATCCAAGAAGGGTTTCTTGTGTAAGTCCTTAGCAGCTCTTAAAAGGAGGAAAGTGCTTAACTTTCTCAGAAGGAGATGACAGAGACACACACAAGAATAAAAAGCTAAAAAAATGAGAAGATTGTAGGGTAATAAGCTCTCTTGAGTTTGAATAGCTTCATATATATACATTTTGTTTAATAAATAAAATACTCTTGGTGTGTGTTACTGGACACAATTAACAATTATCGGAAGATGCAAAGGAAGAATTGGGGGAATGAATGAATGAAAGTTGTGAAGAGGTAGTCATAAAGTGATGATGAGAGTGAAAGAATGAAAATGTTAAAAGTTTGTGGTTTGTTTGGGGTCCATTTTTGGGAGTTGAGACCACATCGTTTGGTTGGGATTGGGGCAACAGTGAGTGCATAATGGTTGTAATAATAGATGCATGACTAAGAACCATTTGCAAATGTTGCTATCTCAGTCTGATCCTAATGGATCACAACTACATGGCACTTTCTTAATTCAGATTCCTCAATAAACTTTCTTAATTTCATTGTTTTTTTTTTTTCATAAAACACCAAAATATTATTCTCCCAAAAACAAATTAAGGCTTGATTAAGATGATTTGTATGAATATTCATTAAGATGTGAAGATGACATGAATTATTTTTCTTATAAATACAAATTAACTTTTCAACACTTTTGGAAACTTTCTGTTTAGTTTCTTCAAAATTAAATATGTATGACTTGGTTATAATTTATGAAGCAAATATTTTTAAAAAATTATCCTGCCTAGATGTTTTTTCTATATACAAGGTTATATTTGTAAGTCCATAAATCTAAACAAAAAGTTGTGACTACTTTTTCATATCAAGTAGAAATAAAATACGGAAATATTTTGTAATAACTGTGATTATCTCTAAACCAAAACCATGGATAAAGTGTCAGTAATATTTGTATTTTCAAGGGTTTGAAAAAAAAAAAGATGGGATAGGATGAAATAATGTTTTTTTATTTTATATTTTCTCTATCACATAAGTAGTCTTGTTTATTAAGTCCTTTATTTTTCTTTTCTTTTCTTTTGTCTCTATATTTCAGGGAGAAAATGTAATATTACTAAGAAGATTGAAATAGCAAGTTTATTCAAATATCTATTTTTTTTTCCCTCAATATTAAGAGGACTTATAATCTAGAGAGAAGAGAAACAAGTTGTGATAAATTTTAAAATTTGTTCACTAAATTATCTTAAAAGTTTATTTTAACTTTTTATAATTAATATTTATAAAAATAAATTAAATATTTTCTTTTCCTATTATGAATCAAATAAGATATTATATATATATATATATATATATATATATATATATATATATATATATATATTCTTTTTATTTTAAAAAGATACTGCAATAAGTGAAAGATTGTTATATATAAATTATTTTTCATATTGACTTTTAAGTTATATGATATATTCTTATTTTTAGTATATGGACCAAAACAAGGGTCATTTGAGAAAAGGATTGGAATATTTATTAGACACAATTAGAGTGATTGCATCATATGCATCATATGTATTGTGTGTATTAAAACTTGGAGCGACTTCATAAAGATTTCAAAGATTTCCTCAAAATATAAGTTGGTGCATTAAAAAAGAATTATATATATATAAATTCATGTAGACTCCAAAAGAAACTTTTGAATATACCTAAACAAAATACCTTACTTTTTCTTCTTATCTCTTTCAAAAAGCAAATACCTTATTAAAAAAATAAATTTAATAAATAAGAAAAATAAGATTGCATTTTAAATCAAGAATATTATTAAAAATACCAGAGTGCATATAGGTTTTAACTTATAGTTTAAGAGCATCTTCAATGCGACCAACTTACCTGCTTGAAAAGATGTGAATTAAGATCTAAATCTCTCACATCATTCTTAAGTAATTCACCTAATTTTATTCATATAGAAATTTTTTTAAGAAAGTTTAAGCCCGTATTTTATAATTTTTTATTTAGAATTATGATGTATAATAATATTTATTAATACAAATTAATTAAAATTTAATTATTTTTTGTTTGTAAAATAATTTAAATTTTTATTAAAAATTAATTATTCATACAACATTTAAATAAATGTGTGAGATGAAAAATAAATGACAGTGGTATAACAATTATTACATATTAAAAATATTGTTTGTGTCTAATGTAGTCACAATACTTTCAAGTCTTTCCTTTCCTTCTCAGACAACATGTTAAAATCTTTCATGAGGATTTCTTACTCTAAAAACATCATTTTTTTCAACTTCTTTCATTCAATAAATAGTGCACGTTATGTCAAAACAAAACAATTGGAGCTTAATACTTATAGTAGTTTCTTCTTTTACCTTGTTTTTTATAACATGAAAGGTTGGTAATGGTATATCATATTTATCAACTTTAATGGAAATGATGTTTTGGGATTAAAAAATATGAGTATTCACTTAAATAAGAAATTTTGTATCTTTATCAAATATTGAGTGTCATTTTTATTTATTTTTTAATATTAACCAAACAAGTAAGATTAAGTTTAAATTTTTTTGTTGAATTTTCTGTGAAATTCCTACGTGCAAATGACATAATATTCTTCTTTATCTTATTACTTTCCTTTTGTTTGACTGCTTGCTTGTAAAATGTATTGAATTCTTGACTTGTAGAGTGAAATATACTCAAGATTTTAATTGATTCATTGACCTTTTTATAAACACAACATGTTTGTCCTAATTATTATATGTTTTTTTTTTTATCTTTGTTCGGTATTGGATTAATGACTTATAAATTTTAGTAATTAGGTCCTTCAACACATTTAACTACAATTAAATTAGTATTATGTTTTTTAGCACTTTGTATGATTTTTAAGATGAATTTTCATCTCTTTTATCAAGTTTATTAAAGGTAGAAAAAGAAGACTCTAAATAAAAGACGCATGATACTCATGTTTAGTGTAATTAGATGTGATGAAAACATAAAAATAAATAAATATACATTGAAAATTGTTAGCACCAGTGGATAACTAATTGTATTTGATGAAGCCAACCATGTGTGAAGAAGTTCAAGACCTATGATCATATGTGAAATGCATGAAAATTCATGAAGATTTGAAGCTTGGTCTATAACTTAGGAATGTGGTTGAGGCAAGTATGATTCAACTTAGCATGATGTGCATTTGTTAATCATTAATAAGCTCCAACAATTTAAAAAGCTGATTTAAACAAATGTTTTTGAAATAATCACAAAAATCAGATTTTTGTATTTTAAGCAATTGTTTTAACCGATTGAGAAAAACAGTCGACTGTTTGACAATCGACTGAAATTTAAAAGACAGTTGTCTA
>Ga0209700_104824_pt1 | contig 23682 bp, 11 predicted proteins | sample SiratroredBW_FD_187528 | JGI IMG/M metagenome (GOLD analysis project Ga0209700, IMG submission 187528) | Root nodule microbial communities of legume samples collected from California, USA - Siratro red BW (SPAdes) (version 2) | ecosystem: Host-associated > Plants > Roots > Nodule | place: USA...
TATATATATATATATATATATTTAACTATTTAACGTGTAAAGAGGTTAAATAAAGGAGCCAAATTTATTGACTTTTCAATTTTAATTTCTAAAACTTTTATTTTGATAATAGACTATGACGTTAGATGATATTTAGTTTATAAAATTTTATATATCATAAAAAAATAATCATAAATAAAATCCATTATGTAAAATAATAGGATCCTACATTTTACTAGTTTCTTTCTCATATACCTAACTCACGTGTGGAAGGTATGGCAGTTCTTAATTGCGAATACAAACTTTGACTTTCATGAAATTAGCTTATCTTCATAAAATAAATCTAAGAGAACAAATAAGTAGTGTTAAATATAATATCTATCTTATGTTCATTCCTGAAGAAAAACAAAACTTACCGTGTCAATCAATTAAAAATAATAATAGTTGGTATAATTTTTAAAGCAATTACTATAAAAAATAATATATATATATATATATATATATATATATATATATATTGTAATAATTTGTAATAAAAAATAGTGTATTTTTAGACAATTACACATGAATTAGAGATTTTACATAAATTTTACTAAATAAGAGGATATAACTATATATGATATTTCATCCATCATACTTAAGAATTTAACAAAATTAGTTGTAAAATAATAATGATATAATCAATCAAATAAGAAAATTTTGAGATATTTATAATTTGTTTGAATTGAAATTGAGATTTATATTAAAATCTTTTAACTTACCTTATTTCTTGTTGTAACTATTTAAATTTATGATGATAATGTGTTATAAGTGTAGAAATTTGCACTTGATAGAACATTATAATAAGCATATAAAGTTTTTTTTTTATTTAGGTATGTATTTGAAAATTCTTATAAAAAATATTATTTTATAATACTATTTCATGATTAATATATATATATATATATATATATATATATATATATATATATATATATATATATATATATATATATTATATAGCTTTGTGATGATGTATTATTCCCCAATAATAAAAAAATAATATTTGTAATAGAATGTTAGTAGTCTACTAATAGCAACATAAATATCTTGTTATAATTAATATTTTTCTTACCAAATAATAATAATAATTATAAAAAGGAACATGGTGGTACTACAATTGAATTTTGTTTCACACCATGACATGTATCTACTAGGTACATAATAGCATTTTGTTCTTATCCTTTAATCACTTCTCCTATCCCAACTCCTTCCCACCTAAGATTTTAAAAGAAAAATAGTAGCAGTACCAACGATACTGAATGATAAACGAAAAATAGTAGTACCAACGAGACTGAATGATCCTTACGAAAAGTTGTAACCAAATGACAAGGATGTCCAATTGTTCATTCATCAATTCAAGTCTGATGGGTATTAATTGGTCCCATCCATGATCTCACGTGGATACCCTTCTCTCATTCAATCTCATCTTTCCACCATTGCTTCTTTTCCTTACCATCAAAGAAAGCTTCGGGTTTGCCTTTACAGGGCATGCCAAATTAATTAGGCTCATGTTCCCACACACCATCACATTTCTATGTCACCAAGGCTCCAAAAAGTAAATACCAGATTTAACCACACATCTTTTACAATGCATTTCTTATGCTAATCTCAACAAAAAATTTACCATACTTGAAGACAAATTCTAACCTAAGACACTGATTTTCAAATTCTGTAATAAGTTTTCTTAGGATACTGATTAATAAGTTTTCTTAGCAGTAATGAATAGGACTCTTGATAACAAAAACTGTTGAAAATAATGTGCTAAAAAGTGTTAAAAAATGTTTATGAAAATAAAATGGGAATGGAAGAATAGAAAGTTGAAAAGCACACACACGCGTAAATATGAACAGATACCTCAGCCTCGGGGTTAAATGGGGGTCGGTTTGGCAATAAATGTAGCTACCAACGACTAGCTGCACCCATTAATTGATTGCTTCCATATAATGGCCGAAACTTATTGCTTCTTCTCTCAATATTTTTGCTTTGAGAATTGAGCTCTCCCAAACAACGAGCAGCATGTAGTAGTAAGATAATCATATCATAACATGTTGTAGCTGGTGCGGTCATCCCTTACATCAGTTTGATAAGAATATAACACCCTTGCTCCAATCACTTCTTCTTGTTCATAGCAAGACCTTATAAACCCTTTCAACAGTTGCAACAAATCTATGCAACTCCCCAAGGCTCTTTTTGCATGAGTCTATCATCTCTCTTGAAACCCTCACCTTCAGTCAAAGCTCTCCAATCATACCATTCCCATTTCCCCACTCACACTTTTCTCTCCCTCCTACTTACTGCCCTCTTGGTTTTTCTATTATAGTAACTTAACTTCCTCATATATATATATATACACTCACATATACTCCCCCTCCATAGGTTTCACTGCTTGGCTTTTTGAATTTGGTCTTACCCTTTTGGTGGATCGGATTTGATCAGTGTACCAGAGAACTCTTTTGGAGAGTCTGGACCATATTGTATTGAAGCCTAAAAGGTGAGTGTGTGAGAGGTTTGAAGAAAGTTAATTATCATGAGAAACTCTGAAGCAACAACACATGTGGGTATGGAGATAGAAGCAACAGCTAGGCCTTCAGGAAATGGTTCCACCCTACCAGGGTTGAGCCCTCTCAGTGAGACCCTTTGGAGAGAGAAGGCCAACTCAGAGATCATTGGAGATGTCTCCGCTAGACTCACATGGAAGGATCTGACTGTGATGGTCACTCTCAGCAACGGTGAGACACAAAACGTTTTGGAGGGTCTAACTGGTTATGCTGAACCAGGAACCTTCACTGCTCTCATGGGACCCTCAGGTTCTGGAAAATCTACTCTCCTTGATGCACTTTCTAGTCGTCTAGCTGCAAATGCCTTTCTTTCAGGCACCATCCTTCTCAATGGACGCAAAGCCAAACTCTCTTTTGGCACTGCAGTGAGTCTTTTTCCTCTTTTGCCTTAACATGCAGTCTTTGGTTCTTTTGCCTTAACATATAGTCTTTGGTGAAGCATTCAAACAAAAAGTGAATATAATATTGGATCTTTATTTAATACTATATGTTTCAAAGGATTTTGGTATCTCCTTGAGATTTTCTTTCTTATTTCTCTTGTTTTATATATCACCAAACTCATTCAGTTATTGGCCAGAAAAACAACTCAATCAAAATATTTTGATTTTTTTTGGTACTGTAACACTGGCAACTCTCTTCAGAATAGAATAAAAAAAGAATTTTTGGAAAGATGGTATATAGATTTTTACATCAAGAATAGAACAAAATGTTTCATTCTCTTCTGTCTATGTACTAAATGTTCAGTACTAAATGCAACCTAGCGGTGTCTATGTTTCATTGGAAGAATATAGTTAGTTGATTTGATAATATATATTAATACTTACTTTCGTCATTATTCTCCCCTTTTAAGAGTAACTATGGTTTGTTTTAATTATAGTACCTAAATAGACTAATTAATAGATTTACACTGTTACTTCTTTTCCATGTATGAGTTTTACAACTTTTAAGCATGTTGTTATGCTATTTCTGCAAAAGGGTTTGTTCCTAACTTGGTTTAATTTTGTGAACTTAACCAGGCTTATGTGACACAAGATGACAACTTGATTGGTACCCTAACAGTGAGAGAAACGATATCATATTCAGCTCGTTTGCGTTTGCCTGATAACATGCCATGGGCAGATAAGAGAGCTCTGGTGGAGAGCACCATTGTGGCAATGGGACTGCAAGATTGTGCAGACACAGTGATTGGAAATTGGCACTTGCGTGGTATCAGTGGTGGAGAGAAGAGAAGGGTTAGCATTGCCCTGGAAATCTTGATGAGGCCAAGGTTGCTTTTTCTTGATGAGCCAACTAGTGGACTTGACAGGTTGTTATACATCACTTTATGTGAATTTAATTTCCTTGTCTTAAGTGGTTTGCATCCCCACATATGAAGTTGTGACACCTCAATTTTGATATGCTACCAAATATGTGCTGTATTTGTAACTGTGTGCCGATAGTTGTGCTTTTGAAGTAATTTACATTTATGTAGAAGAAAAATTTGGTCTAGTAAGTTTATTCTTAATATCTCCTCCTAACTGCAATTTTTTCCTGTAGGGGTTTTGTCTCTTGACATAAAAAAATCTAAGAAATAGTTTGATGTTAGTATACTGTTTGTGAAAAAAAAAAATTTATGTGATGATATATGTCATTTAAGATATTTTAAATATCAGAATTTACATGTAATTTTTTATGAGTAAAAAATAATATTTGATATTTTAAAGAATGATGATTAAGAAAAAATGTGAATGAATATTATTTTTTATTTTTCACATAATTTGGCTTTTAACATGATGCAGGTTTCTTTAAAAAATTATTAATCACTCAATTACTATGGTAAAATATATTTTTTTTAAATAAAAAGCTATCCTTATTAAAAGAGTTTGATTGTGGTAGTTAATTCATTTAAGATGTAGGTGGACACTAATAAATGAGAACAGTAGTGGAAGAAATAATTAATAGTTTTTTAATTTTTGAAGTGAAAAATGTTTTGAAACAAATTAAAATAGTATAAATATGAGATAGAGATGTTTTAACATTGTTCTAAAATTAACAATGGAAAAGCCATTTTAATTGAAGGAGTACTTTGTCTTTTCTGCTGTTGCTTTTGACAACTATAGATTGATGTATACTTGTCTTGTAGGTGTTTTCTATCGGTTCATAATGATAAACTTTCTGTGTATCTTTGGAAAGGAAAAACGTGGTGCAATAAATAAGGGACCATGCATTGTCTGTGTATGATTTATCTTAGAAATCTTTCTTATCTGTATACAAAACATGCACAAACAAACAAATACAACTTTAGCCTACAATTTTTTAAAATGATTTTGGAAGTTAAGTCTTCATCTGTTTGGATAATGGTTTGCATAGTCACATCATCAAATTGTGTGTACCTTTTCTAAAGGGTCTCACAATATTCTATAAATATTTCTTTTGATGGAGAATGTTTGGTTTGATGAAATTTGTAAAGTAGAAACATCTCTTTTTACTGAACTCATGTCATAGTTTGTTTTGGAATTTTCTCTTTGTGCAGTGCTTCAGCATTCTTTGTGACTCAGACACTACGTGCCTTGGCAAGGGATGGGAGAACCGTGATTGCCTCTATTCATCAACCTAGCAGTGAAGTGTTTGAGTTGTTTGACCAATTATACTTGCTTTCTAGTGGCAAAACTGTTTATTTTGGGCAGGCTTCAGATGCATATGAGGTCAAACACATATTCCACTTTTTTTTTTCTTAAATCAGCAATGACTTTTGTATAGAATGAAGCTTTTTGATTACTGATACAAGTGATTTTGTCCCCAGTTCTTTGCACAAGCTGGCTTCCCTTGTCCTGCTTTGAGGAACCCTTCTGATCATTTCCTGAGGTGCATCAATTCTGACTTTGACAAAGTCAAGGCCACTCTCAAAGGGTCCATGAAATTGAGGGTATTCAGCTTTTCTTCTGTATTACACACATTTGTCTTTCAATTTCATAACACTCTACATAGTCATTAATCACTAGTCATTTTCACCTTAAAAATGTGCCCTTTAATGTATCTTTTGGTTGTAAATATTATCTTTATTGCAATTTGGGAGGGGGGTATTTTGTTAATTTTTTAAATTTTAATTACTACTCATTATGTTATGGCAACATTAGTTTCAACATTTTAATATGTGCTTTTCATCAATTATTTTCCAACATATATACCTCTGCTAACATTTGGTCTGAACCTTTCTCTGTAGTTCGAGGGAAGTGATGATCCTTTGGACAAGATCACTACTGCTGAAGCAATCAGAACTCTCATTGACTTCTACCGCACTTCTCAGCACTCTTATGCGGCAACCCAAAAAGTGGATGAGATATCCAAAGTTGTAAGTGCTTTTCAATGAATACTTATTTATGAAAATAACCATACTTAAGAATCATGCAATTGAGAGTAATATATTAACATATACATATATATTTCACACACATGCATCCTCTTTTTCTTGTTCATTTTCTGGAGTCAATTCTTCAATGTTGTGATCTTTTAAGAATGATGCATTCTGCAGAAGGGAACAGTGCTTGAAGCTGGAGGAAGTGAGGCTAGTTTCTTGATGCAGTCTTACACTTTAACCAAACGTTCCTTCATCAACATGTCAAGGGACTTTGGATACTACTGGCTTAGGCTTGTTATCTACATAGTGGTCACTATCTGTATTGGAACCATTTATTTGAATGTGGGGACAGGCTACAACTCCATTCTGGTACTTCTATTTCTCATTTGAAAGCAATTTGAAGTTGTCACTGAATCATGTTTGCAAGAAATTTGGCCTTCTTGGAGTTCATGTGTTCTCTTCCTTTCTTTTCAGGCCAGAGGTTCTTGTGCATCTTTTGTCTTTGGTTTTGTGACCTTCATGTCAATTGGTGGATTCCCTTCGTTTGTTGAAGACATGAAGGTGAATGTTCTGTGCTCTCCATGCAACAACTAACCATGATACTCACTATAATGTAGTATAAAATCATACATTTTCAATTTCCATCACAGGTTTTCCAAAGGGAGAGGCTTAATGGCCACTATGGTGTCACTGCATTTGTGATCAGCAACACATTATCTGCAATGCCCTTCCTGATTTTGATCACATTTCTCTCTGGAACCATTTGCTACTTCATGGTTCGCCTGCACCCTGGCTTTTGGCATTACCTCTTCTTTGTGTTGTGCCTTTATGCCAGTGTCACAGTGGTTGAAAGCTTAATGATGGCAATTGCTAGCATTGTCCCCAACTTCCTCATGGGCATCATTATTGGAGCAGGAATTCAGGTATGCATGTTCCTCCCCATAATATAGACACATGTGCATTAAATTACATCTTTTCCTTTCAACCACCATCCAAAATTCAACCTTCCCCATTTTGTTTTATAAACACAATACTGAATCTACTAAATGCAAGAGTACTAATTGCATATCATGTTGCATAAGCAGTTGAAACCAGGAATTGATAAATTGTCTCTTAGCATGTTTGTAAACTCCTTGAGAAAAAGAAATCATGTCTAAAATATAAACATGAAAACCACATCTACACTATTAAACCAAATATGCTGTCTCACAAATATTGATAAATCTCCACATATATTATGCATGGAATGTGAAAATTCAACACTAATAGATTCATTCTGTAAAACCATTGAGCTTTGTTCAATAATATGGTAAATAGTCCAATTGATCATCCATTCACACCTGATTATTTGACTATGATTTTTTTTATTGTTCAAATTTCAGGGCATATTCATGTTGGTCTCAGGCTACTTTAGGCTTCCACATGATATACCAAAGCCAGTCTGGCGCTACCCTATGTCATACATCAGTTTCCACTTCTGGGCACTACAGGTAACAGAAGTAACACATTTCAGCTCTTAAAAGTCATGTGCAATTATTATATCTAAGTTTGATGATAAAAACTATAAAAACTCTTTCAGGGTCAGTACCAAAATGATCTGAGGGGCTTGATATTTGACAACCAGACACCAGATCTTCCAAGGATACCAGGAGAATACATCTTGGAAAAGGTCTTCCAAATTGATGTGAACAGATCAAAGTGGATAAACCTGAGTGTGATCTTCAGCATGATCGTGATCTACCGCATTATTTTCTTCATCATGATCAAAATCAACGAGGATGTGACACCATGGATTAGAGGGTACTTGGCTAGGAGGAGAATGCAGCAGAAGAGTGGAGGACAGAACACAACTATTGCACCTGATGTTCTCACTCAGTCACCATCTCTCCGAACCTATGTTTCCCCTCCAACCGAATGAAGTCATCAAGTTTGACTCAAACAATGAACCTTTCATTATCAAGTAGGATTAGATATTTATGACTTGAAATTCTAGTTATTTTCATACATTCTTGCTCTTGATCATACTTTGAGTAAGTAATTAGTGTCTTCTTGTTTATAATTTCAGAAAATATCAGTATGCTTCTACTTTCATTTAGTATTCATTCTCATTGATATTATATATGTAGAGGTATGGTTAATTTTGTTTCATTAGTATTTAATATAGTTATATGCAATTGTTGAATATGATTAGCCATATCTTAAAGTTCTTAATTATCCCACTTGTGACTTGCTTAATCATAATGGTTAATGATATATGCAAATATGATTAATTTGGATATCACGAGTGACTGAGTGTAAATGTGATTGTATGAATGGTTAATATGTGAACGCCATATTAAATCTTAGAAACATGTTTATAGTATGTATATATCTTATTAAGTCTAAAATAAATATTTTAGTCTGTAGCTTAGTGTTAATTTTTTCACAATGTAAGTTCTTAAACAAATTTATAGGTCATATCAAACTTCAACAGGTTAAAAATCTTTTAAAAAATTTGTATTTTAAAGATAAACAACTTATATTTTAGTTCAAACTTCAAAAAAAATTATCTAGTTAATTTTTTTTTATTTTCTTAAATAAAAAAATCATTTTCTAAATTATCTTTAATCATAGTAATTGGGTTGACTGAACTTCATAACTATGAGGCAACTGTGATTTGCTACTTTACCACAATTGCAGCATTAAAATATTCTTAAAATGATTAAGTTGACTAACTGAGTGCTTAAGTGAAATTAAACTAATTACATGTTAAAACAATAAAATGAATCCAAATTAGGATGAACCATTTTGACCAAACCGAGCAACACTTCTTATCATCCCTTCTTTGTTTGTCTACATGCATTTAACTAAATAGAACCAATCTTGTGTATGTTTATTGTTAAAACTACATCTACCGTAATAATGGCAGCAACCACCAACCTTCAGCCACGGCCTAAACTGCAACCACCCGAATAACATCACTAATAATACCTCACCTTTCCCAATTAATGTACATTCTCTCTCACATATTTACTAGTTGTGTTGGCATCACCTCAATCTTTTTCTTCTCTTTTAGGTAGTTCTTATTTACACTTCCGGAAGTTATTGTTTACACTCTTTCTTCCTTTTTGATTACTAAATACATAAATGTTGACTCTAACAAGAAGTTAAAAGAAGTATAGAAACTTGTTTACTAGTAGACAAAAATAATACTTGTACAGGGAAATGAATAATATGATACATAGATCATCTAATAATAATCAATAGTAGAATTGAATAAAGTTTAACATAAAATTTATCTTTATTTACTCAAATTTAGGTAAATGTAATCACTAGTCTCTCTTAAGTAACTCTTTAAAATTTTTTACTAATCCATATAATTACAATAAAATATTATCATCAGAGGTATTAATTACAATCTTCTAGTAAACCCTTTTTATTTTTTTTTGGATTAAAAAGTCTCAAAAATAATAATAAGACATTTTTATAAAGAACATGATAAAAGTTTATAAGTATAACTTCACATAGTCAAAAATTGAAAAGGTTAAACACACAACTTAAAGATTAGATGATATTCTATCCGATACTCTCCAAATTGCTTGCTTACTTGATTACATTGTTATGCTCCTTCAAGTACTTTAAATAGGTCTGAATCTGTTCTATACTGCTTGAAGTTATTAATTCAGTTTTCTGAAAATTTTCATACTTCATATTTTTTTTTTATACTAGACTATCCAAAACTAAAAATCTAAATCTTGCTTTTGTTTTGAATCTGATCAAGAAGAAAATCAACTTAAAATTATTTGCAATCTAAATCAAAACGAAACCAGAAAATTTAAAAGTAAAAGTATTTTATTTTAAATATTACTTGAAAACAGGGGGAAAAAGAATATTTTTAAGATTAAGTTTTTCAATTTAATTTCATTCAAGAATCTCTGAATCATATATCAATATATCAATAATTAAAATTTGAGCAAGAAGATATATTTCAAAGATTTTGCGCCCACATGAAACTATCTTTTTGGATATAATTTTTTTTATATACATCCATTTTTATGTATGAAAAACTTTTCTTTAATCCCATTTAATTAAAGTTGTCAGACTGTTTAATGTGAAAAGTATATTAAATGTTTACACAGTCATAACAACATTTAGTCTTAGATAACTAACTAGTTAGATGCTTTGATCTTTTACTCCTAAAAGGTTGACAGTTTAATACTACATAACTCATTAGATGTTTTAACCATTTAATCCAATTTAATGTATTATGTAGCCATATAAATATCTCTTAAAACAATCATATAAACATTTGATTTTGTTATTATCACAGTATATATAGTTTTCTTTTATCTATATAGTTCTCTTATGAGACTGTCTAATGATCATTCAACTGTCTAATAGATCAACTATATCTATACAGAATAAACTAAACCCTAATCTTTGTCCTACATTTGTAATTGTTCTTTCATTTTTTACCAATTTTTGTGTGTCTTCTATCTGTTCAGGGCATAAAATTTTTAATTTAATTTTGTGCATTTCTGTTCCAATTAATTCAACTATTCACATATTTTTTTTTTTGTTAAATTCTTCATTATATGTGCACAAAATAAGACTGATTTAGTTCATCATTTCAGAATAATTCTCACATGTACTTTCCAAAATTTTTTGAAAATACTTTTTAGACTATTTTCCTTTTAATTTGTTCTGTTTGTTTTATTTTTAATTTATTTATATCCCATAAGTGAACATGGAATACCTTGTTAATAAAATTTAAATTTTTTGATGAAAAATCCAATTGATGAGAATTGAAGCATACTGGCAAGGAAAATGAAGATGTTATTAAAAATGAGTGTAATAGTAATTAGAGGGCGTGTAAATAGAAATGGCCCTGATCCATGTCGGACTCCTCTGCTGCTGATATTTACTGGGTGGAGCCCAACTTTTACTCGCACCCTTAAGCGAGCTAAATAATATTTTTGCAGACAATTACTTCCTGCACCCCATAATTGTTTTATGCACCCCTCAAGACATGTGAAGAGATTATTATATCCCTGTTAATGAAGACAAAAAGAGTTAGGGTGTTGGAGATTGGAAGTGCTGCAGAGGAGCTCGAAGATGGGAGGTGTTGTAGGTGCTTGAAGATTGGAGTTGTTGTAGGTTGTTGGCGTGTAACAAGAGTCGAAATAAAGATTGGAGATTTAGAGAGTTAAGATAAGTGATTGAGTTTTGATTTTAAAAATGTTGGGGGTGAATGTGTGTTTCTGTTGTAGATGGGTGGATTATTGGAGATGTTGGTGGTGTAGATTATGGGTGGTGATTGGTGGTGAAGGATGGAGGCGCAAAAGGGATGTATTTTTCTGGTTAAGGATTGGTTTTCTAAATTTTCGTAAGTAATTTTTTTCAATTTTTTTGAACATTTCGGAAAACCTTTTCCTTAATATACATACTTACGAAAAATATATTCCGAAATATGTTTTTACTGTTTCGGAAACTGTTTTCCGTAATAGTTTTTTTCTTTTACGGAAATCGTTTTCCGTAACCATATCCCCTCATTCCTGAAAAACCTTTTTCTTGAATATTTGACTTAAATTGATTGATTTAAGTTAATGTTTTGGAGTACAGCATAATATTTTTTTTGGAATATTTTGTGTGATAAATCAGTATTTTTTAATCACTAATTCATTAATATTGATTGTTGATGTGAATTGTCCATTAATTAGTTTATTCTTGTATAATTATGTTTGTTTACTCGATTTCTCTTATTATAAATTAGTTCCCTAATTTTCATAATTAAAAAATCTGTCATCTATTTTGAGATAAACAATCTAGGAAATCAATTATATATAAAAAATGGTTACTTGTTACCTTAACATTTATAAATTGCCATTTCCATCCGTAAATTTATCTTGTTGGTATTTTATTATCAGGTGTAATAATGTCAAGATGATTAATATTGTCAAGATGGGAACAATTTATGACCAGAATGTGCTCAAAGGTGATGCCGGATTGTTCAATATAATAAAATAACTCAAAATTTGATAGGGGCAAATAGAAATTTTGAGTGCTTGAAGGTTGGTTTATACATGTTAGGTTCTTAAAGTAGGTCGAAAAAACTTCAAAGAACATTGTGTAGTAGGTGACAACTTTTGTCTCAAAAGAAAAGTTGAAAATCCTAATGGGAGAATTGAGGAAATGGAATGAAGAATGCTTTAGAACTTTCAATAGCTTGGAGTTAGTAAGTGTTAAGTGGCAAAATACAGAAGAATCATGGTTTTTATTGGAGGATTAGCAATTTGATTTTCTTTAATTTTAATCATAATTTCTTCCAAATGCATGCGCAAGTATCAAATTTGAAGAGAAATGAAAAATAAAAAATAATAATTAAAAAAAATAATAATCAACCAGACTAGGCTAAGGAGAATAAGATTTGCTCAAACATTATATTTTCACTTGAACAAAAATAATCAAGATGAAAAATCATAACAACTCAACTTTAAAGCATAAAATTGTTGAAAATAAATGATGCATTATGTATTGTTGAAAATAAATGATGCATTATGTGTAACTCAGAAAACTTAATAAGATTAGTAATATAAGGCATAGAAAACATAATGGATCAAAATCATCTATCTTAGGAGATGCACATATATTCCATTAAGAAAATAGTTTCACTTTCACACAAATATATTTTAAACTTAAGGAAGTGGGATATGTAAGATAAGGAAATATAAATGGAAAGGAGATGTGTTAAATCTAAGTAAGGATTCAAACTAATTTAAAATGTTTAAGATAATGGATACGTGAGTTTTATTTCTTATATTATATTCTATAATTCATTTCTATTTTAACAAAATATATATATATATATATATATATATATATATATATATATATATATATATATATATATATATATATATATATATATATATATATATATATATCATAGTTAGTTCTTAGGTGCTCCAATAAGACCACAGTGGAAAGACTGATTATATTTCACCTTAATATTAATATGGTTAATTATGCTGTTAACGAAATATATATAAATAATTTTCATGGAAATGTACTTACATACAGATAATATCTAACTGTTTATTACAGATAAAAGGAAAAAGTTATAGTAACAGAAAAAGGAGGAAAAACTACATACACATATATCAATACTTTTCATGAAAAAGATTGATACACATACATAAATACATCAACAAGAAAAGCATGGAAAATTACGATTACGTAGATGAATGATGAACTGAGAGGTTCAAACTTAGAATTGTGAAAACAAACCAAAGCTTGGATTAATAGTTGTAAAGCCCCCATCCACAGCTAGATTATGTCCACTAATGTACTTAGACTCATCACTTGCCAAATAGAGTGCAGCTTGTGCTACATCTTCTTCTGTCAAAGCAACTCCTTTAAGATTTGAATAAACTCTTGAGAACCCTTCATCATCTAGTTTAAAGAACTCTTTTGAAAGTGCATTATGAATGCAATAACATGACAGACAATTCACTCTGATGCCAAATTCCCCAAGCTCAGCAGCAGTATTCTTTGCCAGTCCCACAATAGCATGTTTAGAACTTGTGTATGCGTGAGATGAAACCCCTCCAACGCTTGAGCTAACACTTCCTACTGTTATTATGCTACCCTTTTTGGCTGGGATCATCACTCTAGCTGCATGTTTTGTTCCCAAGAAGGGACCTACCAGATTCACCCTAACAACATGTTCAAAGTCACTCACATCATTGTCAAGAATGCTGAGTTTAGCATCATCTGTTATTGCAGCATTGTTCACCATTATGTCTAGCTTTCCATACTTGGATATAGCTATGTTGACGGCATTTGCAACATCAATTTCTTTGGACACATCACAATGTACATAAGTTGCATGTTCGGTTCCAATCTCATGTTGTAATGCTTGACCTAGTTGGTCACGAATGTCTGTAACCACCAGTTTTGCCCCATGTTTACAGAAAAGCTTTGTCATGCTCAGACCAACGCCCCTTGCCCCACCAGTAATCAAAGCCACCTTTCCATCTAGTCTGCTCAAAATTTTACAACAATAATCAGAGATTGCATATGAAGTTTGAATCAAAAAACCATCTAGGGTTGGAGAACATACCAAATAAAACAACTTATTCCTGAAAAAATAAAAACATCAAAACTGACAAATTTGTAATTTTTGTTTGTGTTGTCCTCCGGAGTATGAAATGAACCATGTAACATATGTCTTCATCATGGGATCATAAATCAAAGTCCAAATAGCAATACATATATTTTAATTAAAATGAAGCTCTTAAAACGATCAAAATTAGAATAAAATACATATAGTTGTGTATTTCACCCTATATTAGTAGCATATTGGTTCTTAATTTATCGGTCATACCTTTGTGCAAGAAGGGGCAATTGTTGAATGCATGCCATATTAACCAGATCACCGTAAAACAAAGTCTATGCAGATATTGAAATGGTATAAACACAACTCCTTAAATAATCATGTCCAAAGGAAACTCCACTCTGTCAACTCTAATGTATTAATCACAATATTCTGAAACAAGTTAATTAATAAGCTGTCGCAATTAATTAATATTGTATTAAGTTGAAACTCAATTTCACATTATTAACACAATTTGGCCAATAGGTGATGATGAATCACTTGGCTTTATTGTGTTCACATTCTATTGAATGTGATTGCCTATGTCTCCACATGGACCCACCAATAAATAGAAATTAGAGACATTGTTTTTATTGGTTCTGGTTCATGTTAGGTAATGGTTTTCAAACATTTTTCTAATTTTAATGAAAGGAAAAACAAAATAATTCTTCGTCTATGTTTGGTTGAAAGAAAAAAAAATGAGAAGAGAAAAGAAATGAAAGATGAGTTCATGATTAAGAGAAATTAGAAGAGTAATTTTGAAAAATACTAGTTTCTTAATACACAATAAGGAGAAATTATCTTTTTTTTTTCCTATTAATTTCTCGGTATGAATAACATTCCACTCTATATTTTTTCTTTTAATAAAACGAATCTTAATAAGAAAAAGGAAGATGGAATATAATTTCTAACATTCGTCCGATAAATGATATCAACCAACCTTCTCCAACTACCTATAGGTTATTGCTTATTTTTTTCACTGCCTCCATCCAAAATGCAATTTCCTCGGGTTTCTATACGAGGCATACCTTGTATTCATAGTCAACAATTCTTGTAAAATTGTGATGGTTGGACAATTTGAAATTGTAAATTATAATAGTTGGACTATTTGTAATTGATGTGAAACTTAACCATAATATTTGTATAAAGAGCCTATTTGTATTCGCACTCTACAATTCTTGTAAAATAATAATCGATGTAAGACTTGACCATGATAGTTTGTTAAAGAGTCTATTTCACGCTCAACAGTTCTTATAAATTGTGATACTAGGATTATTTGTAATGGATATAAGACTTAATCATGACAGTTTATTAAAGTGACTTTCTCTCGTGATGAGAAGATATTAATATATTTTTATAGAATTGCATGATAGTTTTTTATCGACAAGAAAAAATAATATATAAACTGAATATTTGGATTACATCACCAGATAATTGCATGATTAAATGCATTTTTTTTAATTTTTTACCAAAGTATAATTTATTTTTGTTATGCTTACCTTCTTATAAGTCAACTTTTGAAATTAGTAAACGTGTAATTATATATTCATTACAACACTGTCATTTTCTTTTTATTTGTTGATAATTTGACTTATCTTATAATATGATACCTAACAGTGTTTATCTAGCAGTGGAAAAATGAGAGAAATTATTAATAACATCACAGATAGGAACTTTTGTTATATAAGTTCTCATAAAAATTTACTCAATGAAATAAAGTTTAAAACAATAAAAATGATGTAAGTGAAAATGGGAATAACTAAAAAATAATTTAGTAATTGAATTAATTTGGTTGCAAGTAGCAACCGTGTTAGCGGCCTATCTATTTCCATCGCAATTAGAAATTAATTTAGTGATTAAAGAGTTTTAGACATTGTATGTCTAACGACCGAAGTATCCATCACTAAGTGAACCTATCATTCGGTTTATATAAGCTTTTATTTTTATCATTCACATAATTAAATTATTTTTTCACATTTTTATTGCATATAGTATAGTATTGCTATTATTCAAGTATTATTTATTTCAATATAAATTATTATTTTTCATATTTATCATCTATATGAAATATTTAAAATACTTTTATGAAATTGACATGAAGTGACATAGATATACCAATTTGAATAACATCTACTCTTCATGTATCCAATCAGAGAAGAAATTACTATAATAAATTGAAAAGAAAGAGATAATAACACAAATTCGTGTATGTTGGAAGAAAATCGGGGGAATGGGAATAAAAATTTGAATGAATAAGAGGATGATTTACACGAGAATTATCTCCGGTAGAAAAAATTAGATATATTATACAAGAATGAAGTTCAAAATTTTCAAGTTGTTGGTTATTTGAAATAGAAGGGAGACAAAAACGAGGTTTAGACGGTTAGTATAAAATATTACTAAATAACTTTGATGATGGAGAGATGGATGAATTCTTGGAAATCTTATGCAATTCCAAATGTAAAAAGTTTTATTAAGAGAGTGGGTTTGAACTGATAGAAACTAGAAAAAAAATCTTGTACATATATAGAAGAGTACATGTATCTTGTAGAACGAAACAAGTCCACATTTTATGTAAGTGTTCCTCTTAGTCTGGAATCTTACAAATAAACAGATTCATCTATATTTTATTCCACATAATAACACAACACTTTTATTTATTCAATGAGTCTGCATAAAAATGAAAACAACATTTGGAAAACTGTTTGGATGAAGAGAAATTTTTAGAACATAGAGACAACATGTTTAAAAAGACAATAACAGATGAAGAGAAAATTTTGCAATGATACAACTCAAATATAGACATGAATTAGAAACATAAACTCAAAAGCAACTTTTAGTCAGATCGGTATTTAAACAAAAAAGTCTGCATCCTAGGCATACGAAAGTAAATAGTTCTCACAGAACCTCAAAATGATTTCCCTTCGAATGATTTTCTTGGCTGGCACATACATTTTCTTGAGTTTTCAACAATATTTGTAGTAGGTCTAGACTGACTTCTTGTAAAAGTTTGGGTACATAGGCATACATAAAATTTTTTTCCATTTAATATATGCAGTATTCACTATAAGAAAAAAACTATTTTGAAAAAAGCTATTTAGAGATCAATATTTAGCTACCAAATGAGATGGTTGCTAATTATGATCAAAATAATTACCAAATTAAATTTTGATTGCTAAATAACAACAAAATAGAAGTAATGATTGAATTTAGTGACCAGTTAAGTCAAATAATTGGTATCTAACATTAGCTACCAAAATTTTAGTGACCTATGTCATTAGATTCTAAATTGGTATCTAATTAAGTTAGAGACTAATTTAGAATCTAATGGTATAGGTCACTAAAACCTTGGTAGCTAATGTTAGATACCAATTATTTAACTTAATTGGTCACTAAATTCAATCATTACTTCTATTTTATAGTTATTTAGCAACCAAAATCTAATTTGGTGACTATTTTAATCACAATTAGTAACTATTTCATTTGCTAGCTAAAAATTAATCTCTAAACAACATTTTTCTTGTAATGATATCTAAACAACCTTTTTCTTGTAGTGATATATGTGTTTTAGTATTTTTCTCGGTTTGTATATTTACAAGAATTCGGTCTGAGCTCATTTGCATTGGGTAATTACTTAACTACGATTCATTACAATTTTATTTCTCAGATCCCATATTGACCCCTTCCTTACACCGTTAAGATATTGTTTTAATGCACATTCGTCGTATGAAAAAGTACCTCTAGCATACCATTCCTGTCTTGAGATTTTCCTTCCAGAGAAAACCTGTATCAACTCAACCTCTTTCAAGCACTATAAACATAATTGCCTTAACATATACGGGTCAATTTCTAAAAGGCTATGCACCGTATATCCATGTTAAGACTTTTATTCGGCAAGTGTACCGAGTCACAAGTAGTAGAGTGGGTTTTAGTAAAGATGTCGATTCCTCAGGGAACAGTTCTATTTTAGAATTTCAGCGTCACTACTCAATAAGCGAGTTCAGTTTTGATGAGAGATTTAGTTTGATTAACAATTACTACAAACATGCAAAATAAATTTATAAACAGTAAAAGAGTCTGAAATGATTAGAGAAACACCCTGGGATTGAACTCATCTAATCTTACTCATTTATAACTTAATCAAATAATGAAACATAACACCGGTAACTATTCAGTTTTGACACACATGCAAAAATCACCCAGATTGATTCCTCAAATCTGAGATTCATAAGAAAGCTTCAAAAATGCGGATTCCTCAGCTATCTAATCGATTATCCAGCATTAAAAGACGATGTTTTGCATACAATAAGTCGGAACCCTATTCCTAGAATCCCAATTTATCGCGTATTTCCTCTAGGTCATAAACTAAAAATCACTTTCCAGTAGTTTTCAAGAATTAAAGGCAAGATTCCATAAACTACACAATCAAGCATGAAGAACAAGAGGAAAATACCAAATCTGAATAGAAACTGAATATTATAAATCAAGATCCAAGGTACAAATGAGTTTCGAAAAGATTACATTCAATCCCAAGATATGAAGACTTAGCTACCCATGACAGCTATTAAAACTCAATAACGGAAGATAGCTTGAGAAACCGTAAGCTCCCGCTCGGATTTCGTCACTTCTATGCTTTTCTTCTTGCTTCTCCTAGTTTCAGATCCCCTTTTCTCTCCCTCTTTCGCCCTATAAACGCATTCCTGGTTCAACTTGAGTGACTTTTCGCCTGAGCCAACTCATTTTCGCCCAGGCGTACTCGTTTCAACTTCTGCCAAAAAAGGTTTTTCGCTCGAGCCACAGTTCCTCGCCTGGAGCGAAAATTCATGGAGCTCACTGGAGTAATTTCGCCCGGGGCGACATTTCCTCGCCCGGGTGAAAACCTCCTCGCCTGGAGCGAACTGAGGGCGAAGACCTCTGCACCTTCTTGTCATTCTGGCTTGTATTCGTCTAGGGCGAGCTATGGGCGAATATGGACGAGTGTTGCTTTGTCTTTTTAGCTCTTTTCTTCGCCAATCTTCCAATCTTTATTTGTCTTCATATTTTTCTTCCTGAAAGCCACAACAACTGCAGTTAATTGGATTCTTTCTACTCATGAATTAGTTTTTACATGCAATTCCAAAAACTCTATATTTGGGGTTAAATATTTCCTTAAGAATACTTAAACTCTCACAAATTCCGGTCTTCTCATGTCTAAGAATACCGAAATTTGGCACTTATCAATCCACAAACAAAACATTATCCACACTTTGTATATAGTTAATACTATAATATGCTTTGATATATTTGCAGGCATAATTGATGGGGTCCAGGAAGCAATTCCCCATTCATAACCCTTATACCTAAATCTGTGAATTCAGTGGCCTAAATGACTATCGACCTATTTCTCTAGTGGTTCTATCTATAAAATTACAGTTAAAATAGTATCCAGTATCCAGACTGCTTCTTTCTGTACCTCCAAGTCTTTCTTCAGGCACCTCCAAAATTTTCAAAATTGTCTAAATTACTCTTAAAATAATAGTATAGAGACAAAAATTCCCCTGTACCTCAAATTCCGAAAATTATTGTTCTGGAATAGGGTGTTCTGTAACTCAAAAGAGTTGTTCCAAAATAACCTATCCCGGAACTATATATTAACTTCCGGAACAGGTCGTTTCGGAACAGGTTTTTTTAGTTACGAAACACTTTGGAAATCTATTTCGGAACAATAACTATATATTATTGTTCCGAAACAATAATACAATGGAAATTCTATTTCGGAACAGCTAGTTCTGAAACACTGGCTTACAGAATGTTCAGTTTCGAAACTCAACCAATAAGTTCCAGAACAAATTGTTTCGTAACACATTTTCACCCTCCAAATCTATTTCAAAATAATTCATTCCGGAACATTCTTATTGACTTACAGAATGCTCAGTTCCGGAACTCAATCAATATATTCTGTAATAAGTTGTTACGTAACAGATTCTCATCTCAAATATACATTCTGGAACTGAAAAGGAAAAAAGGGTAGTGTTGGAATTTTTGAAAATTTTGGAGGTGCCTTAAGAAGGCTTGGAGGTGTAAGAAGAAACAGTCTAGTGTCCAATAAGCTGAAGATTGTCTTATCCAATATAATTGATGTATCCCATTCAGCTTTTTTTGAAAAATATATGGTTGTTGGATAGTGTGTTTGTATTGTAGTCAATGAGATAACGGAGGAAGTTAGATGCAAAAGAAAGCAATGTGTTATACTTAAAATGGATTATGAAGACATATAACTCGGTTAGTTGGGACCCTCTACTATATCTTGATAAGCTAGAGTTCAGTTAATTGAGGATTAGTTAGATCCAAGGATGCATGGAGTTAGCCACTATTTTTTACTATTAATGATAGTCCAACATGGAAGTTTAAGCCAAGAACTTATTACATAGAAAACACAGTTGCATAATTATAGAAAAAGGAAGGAAAATTACAAAGACGATCGTGAAAACAGACCGAAAATGGGATTAATAGTTGTAAAGCCACCATCCACTGCCAGATTATGTCCACTGATATACTTAGACTCATCACTTGCCAAATAGAGTGCAGCATATGCCGCATCTTCTTCTGTCAAAGTAAGCCCTTCAAGATTTGAATAAACTTTTGAGCTACCATCATCATCAAGTTTGAAGAACCCTTTTCCAGCTACGTTCCTAATGAAGTAGGGTGACAAACAGTTCACTCTGATGCTAAATTTTCCAAGCTCAGCAGCTGCATTCTTTGTGAGTCCTACAATGGCATGTTTGGAGCTTGTGTATGCGTGAGTTGCAATCCCTCCAACACTTGAACTCACACTTCCTATTGTTATTATGCTTCCCTTTTTGGCTGGGATCATCACTCTAGCTGCATGCTTTGTTCCCAAGAAGGGACCTATGAGATTCACTCTAACAACACGTTCAAATTCAGCCACATCATTGTCAAGAATGGTGGGTTTAGCATCATCTATGGCTGCAGCATTGTTCACCATTATGTCTAGCTTTCCATACTTGGACACAGTCATGTTCACTGCATTTTCAACATCCTTTTCTTTGGACACATCACAGTGTATATAAGATGCATATTCAGTTCCAATGTCAGCTTGAACTGCTTCACCTAAGTGATCTTGAATGTCTGCAATCACAACCTTTGCCCCATGTTTGCAAAAGAGTCTTGCCATGCACTCACCAAGGCCCCTTGCCCCACCAGTGATCAAGGCCACTTTTCCTTCTAGTCTGCCAAAAATTGTATAATGTAAATAATATTGAATGATTTAATAGTGATTTTTGATTGTTTATCCAAGGATCTGAAATGAGCCCATCTAGTTTTTGTCTTCATTATTGATGAGTTTATAGATTAAAATAAAATAGTAGTGTATCTTTTCATTAAAGTGTAATTAAAATAAACAAAATAGAAGATATGGGGTGGCTTTCACCCAGATTAACACACACATTGCATATTTAGCTTTTTATTCATACCTCATTGCAGGAATCTGTAGCTCTCGTACTTCTGCCATACTAACAAGATTACCGTGTATGAACTGCTATAAAGATATGAGAAATATATAGTTAAAAAAAGATAAGAAGCACGAGACTCACGTAGCTATAAGAGCCACGAACGATAACGACAAAGTGTCATCGTCTTATTATTGTTATGGATGATGATGATGATATATATATATATATATATATATATATATATATTAGAAAAGTGATAAGATATATAAATATCATATTTATCACTATAAAAAAATATTTTATATCAATTATTTATAAGTATCTACGTCAATTTTAAATTTAAAATAAATGTTACTGATATAATAAGTTCGATAGTTTTTATGAATTGTTAAACTAATATAAAATCAAGAAACATTACCTGAAAGGTAATATAATATAATCGTACAAATAAGCAAATGTTTATTGAATGATACACCAGTTTTTTTTATGACTTCTTTATATAAGTTAAAATTAACATAGATAAGTTACAAGAAATAATATCTAAATTTGAAATGAAAATCTTATTTCATAAATGTGAATTTATACCTAATTAATCTTTTAAATAAAAATTCATACTTATTTTATTCTATATAAAATTTATGTTTAATTTTTATATTTTTATCAACAATTGTAGCGATATGGAATGTTATTAGATTTGATATGGTGGAGAATGTGCGTAGTTTTGCATTTTCTACATTGTATTTTTTTATTTTATGAAAATGGATTACATATCTTTTTGCATGTATTATAGTTGTAGGTATGTAAAATCATTAGTAGTCCAAGTAATCCCTATATTATATTTTCTTTTTATTACTAATAAAAAAGTAAGCCAACAATAATAAGGAATGATTGATATAAGGTTACAATTTTTTCTTTTTTCTTTTGCAGTTAGCATCCTTGCATGTTACCAACTTTAATATAATGTTACAATAAAAAGATAATTCCGAGATGACTGTCAAAATAATTTCAGTACTTTGGCAAAAAAGGAATCATCATATACAAGACATATTAGATAATGTTAGAAGGTTTTATATTTTTATATTGTAATTTTGATAGAAAGGCTAAATTTTTATATTCAAGTGGGGCATGTTATTTTATAGTTATTGGAAGAATTTGAGAGAGGAATATCGAAAAGATCTCAAACAATGAACTCATATAAGGAAATGACACCGTTCATACAAGGAAATGACATCACCTTCAGTCCAAAATCTTAAGGCATTAGGTTTGCGGGTCTTTTTTCTTATATGTTTCTCAACTTTCTCATTCCTACCCACACTTGAATACCTAATAATTTGTACGAAACCTTCGTCAGAAAGACTTTCGATAGATGGTCAAACTGTACTCGCCTATGTTGCAAATCATTGACTCTGATACCACTTGTTGGAAAAATACGAGAGGGGACACACTAGGGAGATCTCACAAGAATGAGACAAGAGCCAAACCATATAAAGGAATGCCACCACCTTTATCCCAAAACCTTAAAGCATTAGGTTTGTAGGTCTTTTTTCTTATATGTTGCTCAACTTTCTCATTCCTACTAATGTGAGACTTAGACTTACACTTGAATACCTAACAATGTTTTTGTTATAGATAAGGAAGAAGGTTATGGAATGGTGGTACTTTTGTTTTTCTTTTTGTATATATTTTAGGATTTTATATAGGATTGCAACATCCCAAATACTTTATTCATTTATATATTTTTATTGTTAATAAACAAATATTATTTTTAATTTTAAATATATGCTCACTTTTCTTATGTTTATAAGAAATGAAAATTATGCTTTTAATATAAATTTATACCCACTTCTCTTGTATTATTTAAAAATATCAAATTGATTACAATTTCAATAAAAAATTACAAATTAAGGTATTAAAATACAAAACCTAAATAATTTTTTATAAACAAAAAATTATAAAAAAATAATTAATTTGTAGGAACAGCTGGCTCCAGAAGGGGGGGGGGTTGAATGGAGCCTGAACTCAATTTGCTATAAATAGAAACCACCAACCAAGGCAAAAAATATAAGCACAGATAAAGCAGTTTTATACTGGTTCACCCTAATCTCTTGGGCTACGTCCAGTTCTCCCTTGAACAAACCGTTCAAGAGGTTCCACTATTAAGCAAATAGTTACAACGAGTAC
>Ga0209700_104827_pt1 | contig 23668 bp, 18 predicted proteins | sample SiratroredBW_FD_187528 | JGI IMG/M metagenome (GOLD analysis project Ga0209700, IMG submission 187528) | Root nodule microbial communities of legume samples collected from California, USA - Siratro red BW (SPAdes) (version 2) | ecosystem: Host-associated > Plants > Roots > Nodule | place: USA...
TCCCCCCCCCCCCTCCAACCCCTCAGCACTCGCTTTTTATCCAATTTTCATTTTCTCTCTCATAACTCCTAAAATTATAATTCATGTCCACTACTTAGTTATTTTTCTTCTCTCTCTTGCTGTACGTGTATTTGAATGGTGTAACCTTTCCATATTGCCTTTTTTCATTTTGGTTGTGGGGGTCTGTTACAGACCGTAGGACAACTTGAAATCAAGAGGACTAACCAAGATTAAGTATGTAACGAAGTTGATCATCAAGGGGATTGAAACTACTCAAGTTTATCCTATCAGGATTTCAGCCCTACATAACGGTTACAGACTAAACAGATCAAATCACCTTTTGAGAACATGAAAAATTAAAGTGTTGAAAGCATTGGAGATAGAAGGGAAACTTAACTCTCATTACCAAGTAGGTGAAGTTGACAGTTTAAAGTACGCAAACACAAGTCCTGAACATTTTTATGCCCAAAAGGCATAGCAAATAATACAAATCTACTTTTTAATACATTGATAAAAAGACCAAAAGAGATCAAATGAGCAAAGGGGCAAACAATAAAAATATCTGAACATTAGATAGCATGTTTGTCAGAAGCTAGACAATACGTCATTGTGAACTTCACCAAAAAAGGAAAAAGCACAAATCTTGAAACATGGCCCGAGGGAAGTATCATACTTGGATCTTGCAGCTACAAGAGCTCTCTCACAAGAAAAAAAAAGTTTAGATAAACCACACTATACAAAATAAGATAAGATGAAAATCTGAAATCTGCATAAAATGTCTCCCTTACCTAGAGGCGAGGCATTTCAAACAGAACTGGTATGATATGATGTCATCGGTTAGAATGATTTAAACTATTGTAAGAAATATATTTTGAATTGTTAAATGAAACATAAACGGTGATTAATAAATATTCATTTCTTGAGAAATTTAAGCTATTCTTGGACATTATTAAGAGAAATCTAATATTTGTATATATAGGGAAGGAAACAGTAAAACTAAAATTTTGTGAAAACAACACATTTTGTTCTTTGAATGTTTAAAACTCTAACTGGGCTTGATATGGATGTTGATATGATCTGAAAAAGCATATTAAAAGTGCAGCATGGAAAACAGAACGTGTATATACAGAAAAAGGATCCAGAAAATACCTGCACTGGAATCATAATATTCACCTCCGTATTGGAACAACTCTAATATATGGGGATTCTAGCTATGATTGGCCAGTCCTCTCCCGTGTCTTCTTGACATCATTTATCTAACTCCAGGCAACCTTGAATATCCAATCTTTTCATATGGCTCAACTTTAGGCTGGCTGGAAGGCACTCCAATTTTGAACAGCTATAGAGTCAATTCGGAAAGCAAGGCAAGATTTCGAAAGCAGTCAGGCAAGGAAGTTAGGGTTGGAAGATGCTCAAATTTTAAGGATTGCAGCAGAGTCAGATGTTGTAAAGCTTCATGAAAACCTGCAAACACTAACTTGTGACACCCCACAATTTCTAACTTCTTAAGAGAATCCGGCAGCTTCGTTGGTAATAGTTCGAGTTTGAAGAGCTTGTGAAAATATAGTTCCTCCAAACAAGTAAGCTTTTGTAACATCCTATGGGGGAAACATTTTAACTCTTCATTATCTTCTAAGCACAAGGCTTTAAGAGTACTTAGTTCATTAATTGAACTTAGTAAATCTTGGTTGCACTTCCCCTGTATATGTAGCTCATTGATAGATGGAAGGCTAGGCAAACCCAACAATCCAGACATTCGGCAACCCTTGTAAGACGAGTAGTGACCAAAATGGAGGCACCTAACACCCCACAAGCCAAAACTGATTTCAAACTCTTCCAATTTTCTGGTTCTTCGTCCCATACGTCATCCCAAACAAGAAATTACTTCTTATTTTGGAGCAAATTTGAAGTTTTCTTTGCCGTGGATCTATATCTAAATCTTCGCAGACATGTAAAGACACTGCTTGAGTGATAACTTTAGTCATTGTCTTCAAACTAAAATATTCCGAAGCACATACCCAAAGTCTTCGTTCAAAGTGATTTATTACCCTCTCATGATTGAAGATGAGTTGGGAAAGTGTTGTTTCCTCATCACGAAAAGCATCACGAACCCAGAAATCTATAATTCTATCCCGATCTTCTTCTCTTCCATACACTTATGGTTCGGCAATGAGTGAGGTACTCACAAAATGAAATGCAAGAGAGATTGTGTGCTTCAGAAATGGAAATTCAATGATATCTTGAAGTGATAAAACTAAAAGGCAAAGGAGAAATATATACGTTTCTAACACATAAAAGTATTATTTTGCAGATGAATTGTGGAATTTTATGGTCAATGTGGCCTAACACATGTTGTTCCAAATACATGCACTCAGTAATAAATACCAATTATATGTTGTCATTTCCATAACACTTCATCCTTTAAAGTCTTTGTTTCATTGTGCTTAAAACGCACTCTCACTTTCACTTATTTTTTAAATAAATGTCTTCAGTATACGTCACTGTGTGCTATGGTGCTATGATGGAAATGTGAAAGAATGTCCCATTGAAAAAGTTGCATTCACTTATGCAACACTAAAAATGGGAAAGGATGAAACAAGTCATCTTTAGAAAAGTTCATAGGGAACCATAAGAAATGGTTGTCACAATGCGCTTCCGTTACTAGACCAGACTTACTAGAGAGTGACAAAATACCCCACACCTTTATTTCTCAGAAGATTAAAATGCACACTAATGTTTCCCTAAATTTTCTCCTACATATTCGTTCAAGATCCGGTAATACAATCAATACCTACCCAATATAACCAATCATATCTCATGAAATATTACTAAATAAAAACAGATATATAATAAAGATATACAATAATCACAATACCTCCCTCAAGTTGGAGCCTAAAGATCTCGAATGCTCAACTTGAGAAGTAAAAAAGAATACTGTTGTTTTTCCAATGTCTAGTAAAAATATCTATAAGTTGCTCATTGGTGGAAACAAAATTGGGACTAATATCCCCGAGAATAATGGCATCACTAACAAAATGACAATCTACATCAATGTGCTTGGTTCTATCATAAAAACTGGATTCTGATATATGTGTAGAGCAGCTTGACTATCACAATGTAGTAACATTGGGGTAGTGTGTATCCCGTTAAGACTAGATAAAATTCCCTTCAACCATTTTAATTCACAAGTAGTTATAGCCATTGAGCGATACTCAGCTTCAGCAGACGATCTGGACACAGTATGTTACTTTATCGTTTTCTATGATATAGAAGAGTCACCAAGAAATATTATCCAACCCGTAAGTGATCTTCGGGTCAGCGAGCAACCAGCCCAATTAGCATCACACCATCCATGTAGGCATAGTTCATATTTACTACTCAACAAGATACCTTGTCCTGGATTCTATTTCAGATAACGAACAACTCGCAGTGTTGCGTGCCAATGATACTCCTTTGGTTGTTGCATGAATTGAAACAAACATGAAGACAATAAGATAGTTCGGGCCGTGTGATACACAAATAAATCAATCATCCAATCAAGCTCCGAGTCAACAAGTAGTGTACTAGTGGACAAAGCCAAACAATTTTGTCCCATAGGAACAAGAGCGGGTTTAGCGCCCAACAAACCAACTTCAGAAATTATATCAGGTACATATTTCCTTTGACACAAGTAAAATCTATCTAGACTTCGCGCGATTTCAACACCTAGGAAATACTTCAAGACACCCAAATCTTTCATATGAAAACAAGCACTCAAATAAGCTTTAAATCTCTGGATAGCTGCACTATCATTTCCTGCAACAATTAGATCATCAACATACACAAGCAGACTGAGGTGAATGTTACCATTGTTCATGGAGAATAAAGAATAATCTGAGTATGATTGTTGAAACCTATATCCCTTGAATGCAGCAGAGAGTTTAGCAAACCAACACCGAGGAGTCAACTTAAGCCCATAAAGTGACTTTTTCAACTTACACACCTTGCCAGGAACCGAGACTTGGAAACCAGGCGGTAACTTCATATAAACTTCCTCTTCAAGATCACCATGAAGAAAGGTGTTGTGAACATCCATTTGATAAATTTCCCAATTCTTTGCAGCACTTACTACAAGAAATACTCCCACTATAGTCATCTTAGCAACTGGAGCAAAAGTCTCAATGTAGTCAATCCTTGCAACTTGGTGATTCCCAAAGATTACAAGCCTAGCTTTGAATCTTTCCACTGTGTCATAAGAGTGATACTTGATTTTGTAGACCCATTTATAACCTAGTGCCTTCTTGTTTGGTTGAATGTCATCTATATCCCACGTGTCATTTTTTTTCTAATGCTTGTATCTCACGTTGCATTACATTTTGCCATAGCTCATCTTTTCCTGTCTCAGAATATTTCACAAGTTCACGGTCTGCATGTATTGCTACAAGGAATATTCTATGTCACAGAGAAAAATTATTACAATTCACACAGTGTGCCATGAGATAGGAATTACCTGAGGAATGTTACGATTTAGGTGTCAGTAGGAACAAACTCAATTTCTGTATTGTATAAGTGACATAGTCATGCAACAAAATTGATGATTTTTCCTGTGACCTCGACCTAACAATTCCTCATGAAATTCTTGATCATCTTGCTCATTTGGTTACTGTACAGAAGTATTATTTATTAGCAGAATAACATCAACATCATATTGCACTAGTATTGCATCAGACACAACATGATCGTCGTGTCTTGCTCCATCTCTTTTTCTCAAATCATCAACCTCCTCCAAATCAACAACAGACCCACCCAAACCAGAAATTGTAGGCAAGTCTTCTTTAGGAAGATAAGCAAAAGAAAAATCTGATTTTTGAGAACTTGACATCTCGTGAGATAAAAAATTTATTGATTTCTATATCATACAAACGCCATCCCTTTTTTCCATATGGATATCCCACAAAATACATCTCTTACTTCGGGAATCAAATTTATCGCCTAACCTCCCTTGTTTATGAGCATAACATAATGATCCAAGCACTCGTAGATGATCATAAGATCATAGGTAGGGTCACAATCAAAAGGCATTCTATAAAGAGTCTTTTCATTCAAAACTGAGGAAGGGGTTCTATTTATCAAGTAACCAGCTGTGAGAACACATTCTCCCCAAAAATCAATAGGTAAACATCCCTGAAATCTCAAAGCTCGAGCTACATTTAATATATGTTGATGCTTACGTTCAACACGCCCATTTTGTTGTGGTGCCCTCGTACAAGATGCTTGAAAAATTATTCCATTTTCAAGAAAATAATTTTTCATGCAAGTAAATTTTGTTCCGTTATCGATCCTTATAATTTTCACTTGTTTATTAAACTGATACTCCACCATGGAGAAACATATTTTCAAAGTACTTGACACCTCTTTCTTATCAATTAGCAAATAGATCCACACAGTTGTAGAGTAATCATCAACAATAGTCAAAAAAATAGGATGCTCACATGAAGAGACATTTCTATAGGGGCCCCATAAATCACAGTGTATTAATTCAAAAACATTGCTCTAAAATCACTTATGGGAAATTTATTTTTTGTTTGTTTTTCTCTTTGACAAACATCATAACATTTATTCAAATTTTCAGTACCTTTCTCGAGGTCTACACCTGAAACTATCTTGGTAACTTGCATAGACGGATGCCCCAATCATTGATGCCAAAGATCCAAAGACATTTCTTTGTCAACTTTCAAAGTCGTAATACGCAGTATTCCCTTGAAATAACAGAGTTCATCCCGACGTTCCCCCTCACCAATCAACTTCCTCGAAGTGTGGTCTTGTATTACACACATGTTACGAGTGAATTGAATAGTACAATTGGAATAAGCTGGGACACATAAATTAAATTGCAAGATAATCCAAGCACGTATAAAACATTCTCAAGGAAAAAATCACTGCCAAAAATAATGGATCTTTCCTTGGTAGCCATAATATTGCTCCCATCTGGTAAACCAACAGGACACGGAGATACAGCTCGTAACTTATGTAAATCACTCAAATTTCTTGTCATGTGATTCTAGGCTCCTGTGTCTACTATCCATGATACTTGCTTACTAGTCATTTTCTCAGTTAAGTGGCCCTTCAATTGTACTTGCATAATCAAATGGCCAAAATTGTCAAGAGTGGTTATGTCATAAGGTGAGATAGTTTTCTGTTGACGGTTACCATCATTAGGTTCTTCAGCCATTATTCAATATGTTGGATGTATATGGGTCTAGCTCTGATACCATGACAAAATACTCCACACTTTTATTTCTCATAATACTAAAATATATATACCAATGTTTCCCTAAACTTTCTCTTACAGATTTGTTCAATTCCGTTCAAAATCCGCTAATATAATCAATACATACCCAATATAACAATCATATCTCATGAAATATTACTAAATAAAAATAGATATATAATAAAGATATATAATAATCACAATAAAGGGCGTAAGTCATTACACTGCCATTTAAATTACCAAGGACAAGTCAAGGTGTTCTTCGACATATATGTCTCCATCGAACTCCAACTAAATTTGAACTATATGTCACATTTCAAATGTTTCTTTCTTCATCCACACAACAACAACCCACACACTACTTTTCATCGCCATCATTTCATTACGAACCTTCACATAAACTTCAAATCTCATACAACCATCAATCACAGTTCTTGTTCCACTAATCACCAAACCATCCACACATTCGACCTCAATGCACACACCCACCCAGATCGTAGAGATTGGGAAGACTACATACAATCATATACCCAACTACTAAGTGATCCCTATACGAACTTCCAGGGTTATTAAAATATAAATAATATATCCAACTACTAAGTCAGTGAGGAATGAAAAATACCCTTAACTACTTTGAGTTTCTAGGGTTATGTCATGTATTGATGACCCTCCCTTGAGCATAGAGACACCACCAATATTGTATTGCAATTATCTAATAAGTGCCATGAGACGTCAACATATGCCCTCAAGGAGCTTATGAATAAGCTCCAAAGACTCCAAAAATAAGACATGAGTGTGGAAGAATATACACAAATGATAAAATTATACATGATCAGAGATAGGATTAGGAAGGAAGAGAACACTACCACATATATATTCTTAGTGGATTGAGCTTAGAGATAAGAGATATAGTTGAGCTTCTACCTTATAGAGATTTTAATGATTTGCTACAACTTTGTATTAGGGTAGAACAACAAAATTTAAGAAAAAATTCTTTCAAGAAAGAAAATGCTCACTCTATTTCTCATCCCAAGAAAAATTATCCACAAGAGGAAACTTACTAGAAAGAAAAACAAAGAATAGAACCTCTCAAGAACCAAGATAAAGAAAAGAGAAAGAAAATAATAAATCTTCTACCTAGTGAGATCAAATGCTTCAAGTGTTTAGGTAGAGGCCATGAGTCTTATGAGTGCCCTAACAAATGTGTCTTGATCTTGAGAGCTCAAGACTTGTATACCAGTCAAAATGAGACTAGCTTTTCTTCCTCTTCCCTTGAGAAAAAGAAAAACCCAACCCAAGAGCTTCCCATGTTGAAACTACTTATCCTTGCTTAGGGGAACTTCTTCTTATGAGAAGTTCAATTGACCTAGTATATCCCAACAAGAGAATTTTTTTCAAATAAATTGTCAAATTTCTAACATGGTTTGTTCTCTCATTATGGAAAGTGAATCATGTTACAACTATTGTAGTACTTGATTGGTCCAAATGGTGAGTCTCAATAATTTTTTCCATCCAAACCCTTAAAAACTTCATTGGATTTATAATATGGGAATATGTTTGTGAGTCAACAAGTGAAAGTAAGGATTTCTATAGGTCACTATGAAGACACTATTTTATGTAACTTAGTGCCTATGGAAACATGTGATATTTTTTTTATAACAATCATGAAAATTTGATCATAACACTATTCAACATGATCATACTAATAAAATTACTTTAAGACATCAAGGAAATAATTTTGAGCTTATTTCTTTATCACCTTCATAAGTGCTGAAGAACCAACTACAAACACAACATAATATATAAAAGGAAATAAAATGAAGAAAAGAGAAAATAGTCTATCTATCCTAGAACAAGAGCTAGGGAATATAGAGTTTAGACAACATTAAAAAAAAGTGTAAAGAAATAATAGACATGAAGGAAAAGAAAGAAAACAAAAATATTTGTTAAATAAACCTTGTGCGAAGTTTCCTCAAGATCACATGTAATTTCAAGAAATGTACTAAAAAAGAAAAATATAAATAAAACCACTTCTAAAGACATGCATTTTTGTCCCTTATTCGATAAAAGATGCATTAATTTTAGGAGTTAAGTCTTTCTTAATTATATTTTTGAGAAAATCTTCCTTCTTAAGATATTTGTATATATGCCACTTGTTTTGTTATTTGATGTTTATCCAATGGTGTTTGACCCTGGAGGGAAGCACGAGCCAATGAACACCAATAAGCATGTTGTTATTGAGAACATTGTAAATATGAGACAAATCATTTTTAAGAGGGTGCGGATGGTGGAAACTGAGGTGACTATAACATCTATAGAATAAGAAGTCAAAGAGCTAAAACCCTAACGAGGAGCTTAGAAGTAGATTGGACCTCTTTGGGCCTCCAAGCATCCCTTGTAGGCCCAAGATCATCTTTGAAGATGTCAACTCTAGAGTATAATAAAATACAAAACAGATGAAGGAAGACTTTTAATCTACACAACAACAACTAAAGTTATGGCCAAGAGAATACAGGAAGTCTAGGACTTAGTTGACCTTAGCAAGGACAAATTCTTATCATCATGATTCAAACTTTAGTTTGTATATTTATATATTTGTATAGAGTAGATTAGGATTTTATAGGTTTTGTATTGGACCAAGTAATATAAAATAATTGCATTTTGTATTTGGACAATAGGGTTTTGGATTTGTATTTGGCTTTTGAATAGATCAGTGTTAAATTAAGGTTTGAGAAGTTTATCTAGGGTTTCAATTGGACTCTTTCAAGCCCAAAGGAAACCTTAGACCATCCAAAAATAAGAAGTGCATTCATGAATAGGCATGTAGAAAGTGTGAGTGAACATGTGTCACACTCTCCTTTCATACGCCACTTTGCTATGGTTAATTGAATTTGAATTCAAATTTTTTCCATCTTTTGCTCATCCATGTGGATGTCCAAAATAGATATAAATAGGAGTGTTTGGTGCTTGTAATTCTAATTTTGAATCAGTATTCTAAATTTAACTTCTATTGGTTCTTAAGTTCTTATCTAATACTCAACTAAAATTCTTTCCTCGTTAAGTTTGTCTCATCTTTCACAAAATTATATCCTCTTCTAGTTCCTATCACTAAAATAATGTTTTTTAATATCTACAAAACATTAAAGAAGAAAGTTTTATTTATTATAAACCATTTAAATTTTTCACAAGAAATTTTTTGTCTAGTTTTTTACAAAAAAATTTAAATAAAAAATTTTCTCTAAAAAATATTAACTGTGATTTAATAATTTCTCTTTTACTACATGTTAATTAATTTATATAAAACTTTGAAATTCATAAATAAATTTTGATAGGTAGATTTTTTTAAAATATTTACAGAATATTTTTCAAATAAATTGTCAAATTTCTAACATGGTTTGTTCTCTCATTATGGAGAGTGAATCGTGTTACAACTATTGTAGTACTTGATTGGTTCACATGGTGAGTTTCAATAATTTTTCCATCCAAACTCTTAAAAGCTTCATTGGATTCATAAATATGGGAATATGTTTGTGAGTCAACAAATGAAAGTAAGACTTTCTATAGGTCACTACGAAGACATTGTTTTATGTAATTTGATGTTTATGGAAACATGTGATATTTTGTTATAACGATCATAAAAATTTGATCATAACACTATTCAACATGATCGTACTAATAAAATTACTTTAAGACATCAAGGAAATAATTTTGAGCTTAGTTCTTTATCCCCTTCATAAGTGGTGAAGAACCAAGTACAAACATAACAGAACATAGAAAAAGAAATAAAAATGAAGAAAAGAGAAAATAGTCTAATTATCCTAGGACAAGAGCTAAGGAATATTGAGTTTAGATAAGAAAAATTGAAAAGAAAGTTTAAATAAAGAATAGACATGAAGGAAAAGAAAGAGAACAAAAGTATTTGTTTAGGTTTGACCAAGACATTGACTCTTCTTTGTTAAATAAACCTTGTGCGAAGTTTTCTGAAGAACACATGTAATTTCAAGAAATGAGGTAAAACAGAAAATTATAAATAAAACCACTTCTAAAGACATGCATTTTTGTCCCTCATTCGATAAAAGATGCATTAATTTTAGAAGTTAAGTCTTTCGTAATTATATTTTTGAGAAAATCTTCCTTCTTAAGATATTTGTATATATGCCAATTGTTTTGCTATTTGATGTTTATCCAATGGACTGGAAGGAAGCACGAGCCATGAACACCAATAAGCATGTTATTTGTTAGAACATTGCAAATATGAGACAAATCATTTTCGAGAGGGAGGGGATGATGGAAACAGAGACAACTATAACAATCATAGAATAAGAGGTCAAAGATCTAGAGCCCTAACGATGAGCTTAAAAGTATATAGATTGTACCACCCTAGGCCTCCAAGCATCCCTTTGGGCCTCTAAGCATCCCTTTTAGGCCCAAGATCATATTTGAAGATGTCATAAAGTATAATAAAATACAAAGGAGATGAGGGAAGACCTTCAATTTACACAACAACAACTAAAGTTATGGCCAGGAGAATACAGGAAGTCTAGGACTTAGTTAACCTTAGCAAGGACAAATTCTTATCATCATGAGTAAAACTTTAGTTTGTATATTTATATATTTGTATAGAGTAGATTAGGATTTTATAGGTTTTGTATTGGACCAAGTAATATAAAATAATTGTATTTTGTATTTGGACAGTTGAATAGGATTTTGGGCTTGTATTTGGCTTTTGAGTAGACCGGTGTTAAATTAAGCTTTGAAAAGTTGGTTTCAATTGGACCCCTTCAAGCCCAGAGGAAACCCTAAACCATCCAAAAATAAGAAGGAGTGCATGTCTCATGTGAACTTCACATCTTAGGCATGAATAGGCATGCAAAAAGTGTGAGTGGACATGGGTCACACTCTCCTTTCATTCGCTGTTTTTGCTAGAGTTAATTGAATTTGAATTCAAATTTTTTTCATCGATGTCCATAAGAGTGCTTGGTGCTTGTAATTCTAATTTTGAATGAGTATTCTAAATTTAACTTCTACTAGTTCTTAAGTTTTTATCTAATACTCAACTAAAATTCTTTCCTCCTTGTCTCATCTCTTACTAAATTATATCCTCTTATAGTTCCAATCACTAAATTCATGTCTTTTATTATCTACCAAATATTAAAGAAGAAGATTTTATTTATTATAAAAGATTTAAATTTTATAAGAGATTTGTTTTGGAGTTTTCTACAGAACAATTTAAATAAACAAATTTCTCTAAACAATATTTAACTGTGATTCAATAATTTCTCTTTTACTAAATACTAATTAGTAGAACTTCAAAATTTATTAATAAATTTTGGTAGATAGATTTTTTTTTTTAAATATTTGCAGAAAATTTCATACAAATTCAAATATATATATATATATATATATATATATATATATATATATATATATATATATATATATATATATATATAACATAAAATTTTTACTTTCAAAATAATTTTATTTGGGTATCTAGTTTATATTTTAGAATGCTGATAATGAATATAAAAAAGGATTAAGTAATACACAGAATTGTCAGTTGTTAGCCACGTGTTATTCAAAATACAGATTACAAAACATTATTTAAAACATCAAAACAAATTATTATTATTATTATTATTATTCATCAAAATACTATATCTTTTTTGACAAATTCAAATAAAAATTATTATTAAGAAATAAAACAAAACAAAGTTAAATAATATAAGTTTAAAACAAAACATTAAATTAATTAAAAATATCCATTGATGAAACTTACTTTTAAAAATTAAGAAAACACTGTAAAGCTAAATAAAATTTTAATATTAACTATTTCAAAATTTAAATATCTTAAAAAAAATTCATGGAATCAAATCATTATTGTGAAGATTACATCGTCTTTTAAATTTTCAGGAAATTCAAAATGCAAATCATTACTAAATTGAAAGAGGAGTCTTGTTAAGTTGAGGTTTAAATTGTATTCCACTTTTTTTTAATTGAAAAGTGAATAGCAAATAATAAAAATCCTCTAAATATAAGAAGTAAAATTCTATTTACATACGAAGAGTCAGTAACAACATCACGCTGCACAGGCACATCTAAAAGGACTGGGAATGTGAGCGACATTCCTCTCCAATTTCTTTTTCACATAGCTTCTTTAACTCAAGATTGCAATCAACAATTTTCAATTCTACCACACTGCTGAGGCTTAGGCTTTTGTTGGAAGACGCCTCAATTCGTAACAGTTATGAATGCGTAATTGACGAAACAAGAGAAGCTCCCGAAAACGGTCGGTCAAGAATTATATGAGAAGATTTATTAATATTAATGTTCAATCATCAAATCATCAAATCCTCAAGACAGGTTAGACATTGCAAACCTGTCCACATTTTCAACTTAGGACACATATTCATTTTCAATTTTTTAAAAGGTGCAGACCTTACAGTAAAAAGTTAGGACACTCCCAAGTATGGAAAGGCACGTCCTTCCTCGATATTCTAGAGCTTTGAAAGTTACACCATCATCCTGTCACACATAGTTTACACATCTTGCCTCAATTATCTCTATTCTCCTTAGCTAAAGTAGTTCCCAATATAAGTTAAATATAAAGTAGTTCCCAATATAAGTTAAATAAAAAGTAGTTTCCCCATATAAGTCAATTATATGAAAGAATAACTCCGGTACATTATCAAACTCGGTACTGAGGGCTATACGGTGACTTAGGTTAATTTTTAACAAATTTTTTCACGAATACTTTTAAAACATTAAGAAGGGAAAAAAAATAAATTAATCATTTATAAGGCATAATTATATATATATATATATATATATATATTTATAAGTTAAAATTAACTTATACATAAATTAAAAAATAAAAATTTAGAGAAACTAAATGAAAATAACTTTTACAAAGTAATTTGTTTATAAATTAATTAAGCAGATTTTTTTTTTATTTCTTTTTCTCCAATTAATAGTTATATAGAAATTTATCTGTTCTCTCAATATATATATATATAAAGTTTGAACGCTGTGCTAGAGTTATATAAATACTAATGTTCTCACATTAAGTCCATAACCAACAATCTTATGGCAATTAGACAACTTAAATCCAACTAGCCAATATAATTGTCATTAATATATAACTTCACATTATAGAAAGGTAGATTATTTTTAAGATTTTAGCGCATTTATATAATTATAGAAAGGAAAATTTTAAGTTTATTTATAAACATTTTTTAACTTGTATATTCATTTCATTTAATTTAAAATTTTCAGCAAACTAAATCATATAAGATTCAACTTTTTGAAGTTGGAAAGTGCACAGCAAATAATAAAAATCCTCTAAATATAAGAAATAAAACACTCTTATTCTATTTACATAGGAAGTGAGTAACAGGATCCACCACACATTTTACACTATAAAATAAAATACTATATAATATTTTATTGAATACAACAGGATTCTGGGTATTCTGGGCATTCCATCACTCGGGAATCGGAAAAGTTTTCATGACAATACTAATAATAATATTCAGAAATGAATAAACGGGGAATGTGAGCTATTATTGGCCAATCTTCTCCAATTTCTTTCTGACATCGCTTCTTTAACTCATTGTTGCAGCTAAGAATTCTCAATTCTTCCAGACTGGTCAGACGGCTTAGGGTAGTTGGCAGACGCATCAATCTCTTATGGTCACAAATTCTTATTTGACGAAGCAAGGGAAGATCTCCAAAGCTTAACTGGTGAAGCAAGAATTCTATATTTGAAACATCATCTAATGTTAAGTTCTTCAAGGAGGTCATATGCTGTAAACCTTCCACCTCTTCGCATCTCTCAATCCTCAAATCCTCAATACAGGTTAGCCATTGCAAACCTGCCCACACTTCAAAATTAGGACAATCCTTCATTCTTATTTTCTTGATAGACTGCAACCCTTGCAGCGAAAACTTCCGACAGTCCTCAATTTCAAGTGTGGAAAGACAAGGAAACTGGTTTTCACCATCCTTACTTGATAACCTTCTCAGGTTTGGAAGATCTAACAGTGATAAGTATTCTAGAGCAATGAAAGCTGCACCATCATCATACCGCTCCTCCTGCACCTCATGCACGTATTTTACATGTCTTGCCGCATTTATTTCTAGCTTCTTTAGCCAAGGTAGTTTTCCCAACACCGGAAGTTGTACACAATTTCGGCAATTATACAGCTTCATATAAGTTAAATATCTGAAAGAAGGACTAGACATCCATTCTGGGAAACGGGCACCTTCGTAACCTTCCACTCTCAAACTCTCAAGTGTCTCGCTACGAGGGTCAAGGGCTTCAAGAACCTCCTCATCATTTCCTTCTAATTCCCCCTCTCCCCTTCTCTTCCATGACAACGTCAACTTATTCAGTTGCTTACTTGACAAATTGGCTTCTTTCGCATCATTTACACTTTTCACTCTCTCCAGATGTTCAATGTGAAGCTCTCTTTTAAGCTTGAGTGATCCTAGTTCTGCCAAAAGGAACCCTCTTTCCTCGCCGACTATGTACTTGGATAAATTCCTTAAAGAACTTAACTTCCCTACATGAGGTGCCAAGACTGATAGCGACAAACAGCCTTCAAGAGACAGTTGTTGCAGGGCTTTTAAGCGTACCAAACTGTCAGGTAGCTTTTCCAGTTCATAACAATAATCTAATTTGAGTATCTGTAAATTCAGTAATTCACACAGAGATTCTGGAAGAGTTTTGAAGTTACCACGAGAAAGATTCAAGTACCTTAGATGTTTCAAATCACCAATCGCAGATGACAATTCTTCCTTTACTTTTAAGTGAAGCAGCCGTAAAGAACAACATTTCAACACGCCAGGAGATAGTTCCACATTTTCACCTATGCAAGTCCTTAAAGACTTCACTTCATGCAACTCAACTGGAAGAACCTCCCGTGGATGGTATGAGAGATGGTGGTTTCTTTTTCTTTCAACTAAAGCACGTGTATCATTGTCGTCTGTGATGCAACAAACCTCCTCTGCAACAAATTGTGCAAGATCATGAACAAGATCATGCATCTTGAAATACTTAACTTTGCCAAATTCATCTTTCTTAATGTCTTGAAAAAATGATCTCCAGTATAATTCATTCCACACACCATCACCAACATCTTCAGCATCTAACATTCCATCAGATGAAATGAATCCATTAGCCATCCAGAGTTCAATTAAATATTGCTTCTCTATGCGTTCATCCTTGGGAAATATTGCACAATAAGCAAAGCATTGTCTGAGATTAACAGGTAAGTTCAAGTAACTTAGTCTCAAGGAAGGCATTATATTGTGCTTTAAACCCCAGATGTTGCTTTCCTTAACTTTGAGCCACTCTCTTACCTCTCTTTTGAAGCGTAGAAGACCTCCTAGCACTTGTGCTGCCAGAGGCACTCCCCCACATTTCTTTACTATCTCCTTCCCTACCACTACTAGCTCCTCCACTTCTACTTCATCTGCTGCAAAAGCTCTCTGTTTAAACAATCTCCAACAATCATTGTCAGATATTTTTGATAATTCATAAGGCGGTACTGTTCCCATGATTTCAGCAACCTTTGTAAGACGAGTAGTGACCAAAATGGAGGCACCCAACGCCCCACAAGCCAAAACTGATTTCAACCTCTGCCAGTTTTCTGGCTCATCGTCCCATACGTCATCCAAAACAAGCAAATACCTCTTATTTTGGAGCAGATCTTGAAGTTTTCTTTGCAGTGGATCTAGATCTAAATCTTCACAGGCATTCCCAGACACTGCTTCAATGATAGCTTTAGTCATTCTCTTCAAACCAAAATCTTCCGAAACACATACCCAAAGTCTTCGTTCAAAGTGATTTATTACCCTCTCATGATTGAAGATGAGTTGGGAAAGTGTTGTTTTCCCAAGTCCACCTAAACCTGTGATTGGATAGACTGATAAACCCTCATCATGAGAAGCATCATGAACCAAGAAATCTATGATTCTGTCCCGATCTTCTTCTCTTCCATACACTTGTGGTTCGGCAATGAAAGAGCTAGTTTGGCGCCACCCAGTTCCTCCACTTCTTCCCTCAGGAACCATCTCAGCAAAATGAAACTTAGTCCTTTCAGCAGCAATTTCTTCCAATCTCTCACTTATCTTTTTCATTTTCTTAGCAATTTTATAACGGAAAACAGCATGCTTGGGATGAAAAATGGACAGTAACTTGTTTGATGGACTAAGCTTGACTCCTTTGTACTCCAACCTCAAATCTTCATAGGCACACTAGTCCAAAATGTCATCAAGAACGTAAGCGGCTTCTTTGAGCTTTTGTAGCCAATCCTTTATAGATCTGTTGGAGAATTGTCTCTCCTCAGCATCTGCAAGGGTAGCCTTGATTGTGGTGAACAAGCTGGCAAGCCTTTCCAAGTCTTCACCAAAACCCAAAAACAGTCCCAACTTCTTCTGAACAAGTGAGTTCAAGTTCCCTAGCACAACTTCAAGTACTGCTTCAGCCATCTGCTAAATTCTTACTCACAGACTGAAAATGCAAGAGAGATTGTATGCTTCAGAAATGGAAATTCAATGATATCTTGAAGTGATAAAACTAAAAGGCAGAGGAGACATAGATCTGTTTTTAACACATTCAATTATTTTGCAGATGACTTGTGGAATTTTATGGTCAATAGTCATCAATACTTTTTTTTTTTTTTTTTATGTCGTACTATGACCTTAAATTTTTGTTAACTTCATTTTCTTTTATTTTAAACTAAATACCAACCCATTGCTTATAACAACGTTATAAATTTGTTAAAGACATGTTTTTAGATATATTAAAATTTCCTTTATTGATTTATTAAAAAAAACTATAAATAGAAAGATATTGACCTCACACAAAAGAATTATAATTCTTAGTGGTTATTAATTGTAATTATTTTTTAATAAAATAATATTGTACTTTTACCTTCTTTTTTTCTGCTCATTATTGTGCTTTTACTTTATAAGAAACTTCATGGTCTTTTCCTTTCGATATTCATCATTATGTTTAAGCTGAATATGTGATAGGATGACTATCAAACTAGCCTTAATATTAAAAACGTATAAAGAATATATTATATATGAAATTTATAAATAAAAATATACAAAATTGTTTGGATATCTTTGATGTAAGAATCATAATCCAGATCACAAGTTTAACACTTCAACCTTTCAAAAATGTATATGATAAGACATGAAATTTAAAACTCTTATAAGAATAAAAAATCATTTTGAAATTCAAAAAATTGAAATGCAAATAAAAAATCATGAAAATGTTAGTCTTGCATTAAAAAGTCCTAAAACTCATGCAGTAAAGCGAGATTCCTATGTTAAAATAAAACTCTATAATATGACTCTTATATAAAAGATTGTATTATACATTCACAAATTAAAATGAAAATATTAATAAGAATTTTGTAACCTTTAAAAAGCACAAACTATTAAATATTGATATTTTATTTTGTCAACTTATCATAAATTATTAGGTTTCTAAATTTAATATGCCACATTTCTGAAATTTTCAATTTCTAAGAGTCTATATGATTTTTTAATTCTTTTAATTTTAAATACTTTTAATTTGTTTAAATAAAAATAAACAATAAAAATAAATTATTTTGCAAGCTTTAATTTCAAAATAGCTTTAGAGATCAGAAAATGAAAACTTGCTTGATGTTAAATTTATTTTTTAATATGTTTTTAAAACATAAATAATAACAAGTTTGATGGTATTTTAATTTTTTTTTTCCCAAATCAAATAAAATCGTATATATATTTTTTAAACAAAAAAATAAGACTAAAGTAAGTTACATTAGAAGTTATTGAAAATAAATTGTTTAAAAACAAATACAAGATATTATTATTGAGGATAGTTATAATTTATTTAATTAATAAAATGAGGCCTATTTTCATAATTTAATCTAATTGATTCAGTTAGTTCTGAAGTTCTGCCAACATGTAATTTATAACATAATTTCTACAAACTCATTTTTGTTGCACCTTAATTTGATCATTTAACTTTTCATTGATGAAACTTATTCCCTGATCTTCATTCAAGGCGACAATTTCTATACAATCCAATATTTCTCCCCATATTCTAAATGTCATTAATTTATGGAAACACATTTTCACTACATGCATGTTTCCTTGTTTCTAAAATTTTAAAACAAAGTGAAAGTGAAAGTGAAAGTGAAAAAAAAAATTGTGTAATTGTTTTTATTTTTATGTTTAAAAATTGTTAATTGAAAAACTGTTTTAAAATGGCCTTTAGAAATAAACTACTCGAAGATGTTTGTTTTTCATTTTAAAAGCAAACGGAAATTATCAAACAAAACCTAAGTTCGTTGTTGTTACTTTGTAACGCCTAATTACAAAAATTAAAAACTCACGGATTAATAAAAAAGGAATTAGAAATAAAATGCTCAACAAATATATATATATATATATATATATATATATATATATATATATATATATATATATAACTACCGTAAGTGAAATTAGAAAGACAATTTGGATATTCATATTAGATTGAAGGACAAGAGTGATACATTAGTGAAAATGCTGATATGGTACAGTAGGATCAACTAAACCTACTTTAGTAATTTTTTATCTAATTAACATCTTTTTATTTTTTTAGTTTCTTCAATAACACTCTTTATTATTTAATTCTTGAAATAATACTCTTTTGTTTTTTTATTATTCTCTAATTAATGTATAATCAGTACATTAATTATGATTATTTTTTTATTTTTTTATAATTTTGTGATTGTATTTTATTATAATAATTTATTGGTTATATTTTTTATTAAAAATTGATATTAGAAGAAAAATTTATAATAAATTATAAAATTGTTATTATTAAAATTTGTATTTTTCATTTGTTAAAAATATATCTAAATAACTAATAGCAAAAATAAAATAAAATTGTTAAAGTATTTTTGTTAATAAGTCTTAATTAAATGGTTTAAAAAATTTAAATAAAAATTAATTTATTTATGAATTGCTTTTAAATGTTATGTTTATTACTTAAAAATTGTTAATTATTGAAGTGATGCAATACTCATTGAACATAAAGAGAAAAATAAATGACAATCATATATTCCCTAAATAGTTTAGTTATGGTACACAAAATAATTTGTGTGAAATGAAACATAAATTTTATGTTTATCAAACTCAAATTTTATCTTTATCAAAAAAATTCAATCACATCTTTATCGAAAATTGTAACAACCTATAAAAACTGTCATATATGAATAGAAATGATAGAAGTGAAATGAGCACTTGATTATTATATTATTAGACTGAAAACGCGTATTTATAGAAAAGGTAAGTAGTCAAGTCTCATTTCCACTCGAGCCATCATCTCTCTAAAACTCCTTACTCTCTTTTTCCTCTGACTTCTCTCTAAGCCTCCGCTTTCGTACCTCATCAGTTTCTCGAGCGGAGGTTACCGTTGGACTCGTGATGGAGAATAGAGCAAGTTTACCCGATCATAATCTATTTCCGTTAGAGTAAGTTCATTTTCTACCCTCTTCCCTTAGAGCCATTTTTAGGTTTTAGTTTTCCTCTACTTTGTGAGCTTGCTTGTGGCCTTTGAGTCATCAGATAATGCCTCTGTGAGCTCAATTCCCTAGTGTTTTAGGGTGATCGTTGATCAGAGGTTATTTGATGTAGATTCAAGTTCCTGAGGACCTTAGGATATTGGGACTGTTAGAATTTCAACTACAATTCAGGTAAGGGAAGCTGACTTGCATGTTACCTGATTCCAATAGTTTGTTTGTGAGTTAGGGTTTCATTCAAAATATGTTTGTGAAAATACATCTGTGTTATGGTTTATTTGCTGGCATGAAATTTAAGTTGAGTTTGTGATTGTTTACTCATTTTGGTATGCATGATGAGTATGTGGAAATTGATGGAATGCAAGTTGAATTTCTAGTAAAGTTAGTCATCTGAGACATGTGTAGTAGTTGTGGTAGTAAAACCAGCATAAATTGTCTGATAAGTTTCTTTTCTGCATAATTCGCCTAGGCGACGGCATCTCGCCCAGGTGAGAATGGTTTCGAGGAGTAAATGTATTCTCTAAACTGTTTTCGCCAGGCGAGTAGTGCCTCAGCCAGGTGATAAAGTAGTTTCACCCAAGCGAGGGTACAGTTGCCTAGACGAAAAAGCCCCTGGAGCAAATGTGCTCTTTAGAGTGTTTTTGCCTAGGCGAGAAAGCTTTCGCCCAAGTGAGGAAGTATTCTCACCAGGCAGAGTATTTTCGCTCAGGCAAAAAATGACCATGCTTTCTGAACCATTTTCGCCCAAACGATAAATTTTTCACTCAGGCGAAGGATATTTTCGCCCAGGCGAAATTGGTCTTGCCCAGGCTAAAAAAATTATTTTTTTTTTTGTTTTTGTTTCTGAATGTTTAATTTTTTTGGAATGCAATGTATGAATTTATTATGCTGGATTAATTGTTACTTTAAACTTAATAGTATTAATGGTTTAGTGATTTCTTTCATTTTTTGAGATTGAGAGATGAATGAATGATACAATAGAAAATATTTATGTTATGTTATGAAAATGATTAAGTGTTTATAAGTTGGTCAAGGTCTAGATATAGTATTTTCATGAAAGAAAATACTTGTGTCTAGATCCTATAGGATGTGCATTGTCTAAAGATCTAGTTGATATCCTGACTCTACTAGTAATAAAAATCAAATAAATGATTATTACTAGGTGGTGAGAGTCAAAACAGGTCTGAATTGAGTGATTGCAGCTTGAAACATAGTTGGTCAGGAAAGTCTCAGAGGGACTAACCATGTCATACATGATTGATGATTCATTTATGTGGAGGCTGTGTGGATTCACAGTGTGGAGATGTATGACAGATGCGTATCTCGAGGTCTATTCAATACACAAGTCTTTCAAAAGTAGAGTCATTTTGTAGTATGTCAAATTCTTATATTGTGATGATACTGTTGAAAATAAAATTGATTTTTTGTTTTCCATAATATTCTAGAGTTGTCTATAATTAATAAGGTAGTTGGGGAAATTCTACAATAGTCTAGAGATGTCTAAAGTTAATAGGGTAGTTGGGAAGTCTACAATTAATAAGGTAGTTGGGAATGTTCAAATTAATTAAGAGTTTAGAATGTTCCCATGAGTACTATAAATAGAGCTTGTCATTTGTCACTTCTATCAAATCATTTTGAGAAGTGAAAGTCCTCTAAAGTTTCTTTTCTCTTCTCTTGAATCATTCTCCTTTATTTTTGAGGTTATTCTTCTTTGGTTGTATTTTTCCACCCTTTGATTGTTCGATTTTGAGCCAACAGACTTTCTCTATTTTCTGTTGTTCTTTTACATTTTACAGATACATGAAATTGAATGTTTTTGATTTGTTAAAATTTGGTTAACTTATCCTTTGCTTTTGGTTGTATTGTGTTTGATTTTTTTGTCTGTGATGATCGTGTCTTGACACGAAAGCACAGTGCTATAAATAGATCTTTGTGAGATCATCTATGTTGAAGGATGCTGTTAGGAATACTTTCAGAGGATATGGATAGAAGGCTTCTAGAAGGAAACTAATTATGTGATTTTGTCTTTATGGTAGAATCAAATTATCATCAATTATGTTTATTTATTTTTATGACATTATCAGATTGTAATAATTTTATTTTGTTTTCTTTATTTAGCTATACCTAAGATGGGTACGGTACTTGTATATATTCAATTCTCTATTTTTGATGAAAGATACAAAAACAGAGAGAATATTTTCAGTCTCATATCCTTTGTTCATTTTTGTTCATCTCTGTTCATCTCTGTTCATCTCTTTATTTTGTGTAATATGATATCGGAGCTCTAACTTGAGAGCTCTGGTTGCTACATTTATCATGGCCGAAATTATCGATCCCTCACAATATTTTAGTTCACCTTATCATGTTAGCTCTCAGCAACATACAATTTGTTCTGTTGGTACACAACAAGAGAGACAAATTTTTGGTGATCAGTCAAAAGCAATGAATGATACTAACAGAAATAGTTTTCGAAGACGATATACTTCTAATGTCTGCAGTCATTATGGAAAGACAAGACATGTGATTGATACGTGCTATAGAAGGCATGGTTTTCCACCTCAGTTCAAGTTTAAAAATCATAAAGCAGACTGTAATAATAATTAGCAGAATCATGAAGGTTCAAGGTCAGGGGTACATTCTCAGCATACTGGTTTTACTCCAGAGCAGTATCAAACATTGTTAACCCTTCTACAACAGTCTAAATCCAGTGATAATGTCTCTAATCAAATCTCTAGTATTCCTTCCAATACAACAACACACACTGGTAATAGATTGATCATATTTGTTCATCCTTGAGTCATTTCACTTCATATCATCAAATTAATCTTATCTCTGCCAAATAACCAAATGGAAATAAAGTCTTTGCAAATTATTCTGGAAGTTTTTTTTATCAATCAAGATCATGTCTTAGATAATGTTTTATATAATCCTAACTTCACTTTTAACCTTCTTTCAGTAACAAAGTTAATTGATAATTTGTCTTGTGTGATTTTTTTTATTCTAATGGTTGTCATAGTAAGGACAAAACCTCCTTGAAAATGATTGGATCAGCTGTGATGCAAGATAGACTTTATATACTCAAGGTCCCTTCCTATCAAAACCTTCAAATCAAACATGTCAAATCTCCACATATCACCAATATTGTCAATTTCACTGTTAGTGATCTCGAAACCCTTTAGCATTTTCGGTTAGGGCATGTTTCAAACAAATCTTTAGATGTTATAAAAAATAAATTTCCTTTTATTAAATATAAAAATCTTTCATTTGTGATATTTGTCAGCAAAGCAAAAAAAACTTTCCTTTCCTCTTAGTTCATCTAAATCTAAAAAATATTTTGATTGGATCATGTTGATGTGTGAGGACCATACTCATTAACATCAATTCATGGTCATAAATTTTTTTTTACTACAGTTGATGATTATTCAAGGTACATATGGGTTTTTCCTTTAAAACAAAAATCTGAAGTTGTTAAGATTTTGGAAGATTTTGTTGTTTGTATTCAAACACAATTTGGGACAGGAATAAAAGTAATAAGAAGTGATAATGGAATTGAATTTTTCATGACTAATTTTTTTAGCAATAAAGGAATAATACATCAAACTTCATGTGTCAATACTCCACAACAAAATAGTATAGTTGAAAGAAAACATGGTCATTTATTAAATCTAGCAAGAACTCTCATGATATAATCTCATTTATCCAAAATTTATTGGTCATATTCTGTGATACATGTTGCACATATTATAAACATGCTTCCCACACCAGTTTTAAATGATTTTTCTCCTCATGAAATGCTTTACAAAACTCCACAAGATTTTAATCAATTAAAGGTGTTTGGGTCTTTATG
>Ga0209700_104829_pt1 | contig 23654 bp, 6 predicted proteins | sample SiratroredBW_FD_187528 | JGI IMG/M metagenome (GOLD analysis project Ga0209700, IMG submission 187528) | Root nodule microbial communities of legume samples collected from California, USA - Siratro red BW (SPAdes) (version 2) | ecosystem: Host-associated > Plants > Roots > Nodule | place: USA...
AAAATTATAAAAAAAAAAGGAAGAGAATATCACTAAATAAAAGTAATTCGCAAAAAAAATATAATTTCCAATAAATTAAATTAATAACAAAAGGCGTGCTACATATAGGAGAATTAATTAATAACATTCTCAATAAAATAAGTTACTAATAACTTAATAGATGAAATATCTCTCTGTATGTGTGTCTATATTTATATATAATTTTTTTTACGCTGCATATATTGGTGGTTGAATTCATTATTATTTCTTCATTCTATTCTCGTTTTGTCAAATGTGACCTTTTGAATTTTCTCCGTGTTACGTCAGCAAATGCCTCGTAAATTATATTCTTGCGAACCATTATCATATTTATCCATACATCTTAATAAAGATCACGCCCAATTGATAAGTCTATAATGTATTTTATAATATAACTAAATATGCTGAAATCAATACAATAAATTAGATATTCATCCAACTAGACACACACAAGACCTAATTAAAGTAACCATCATCATCAATAATAATATTATTATTGATAACAGAAGAGACTCTCTCCATTCCAAAATCAGGAAAAATTGAATAGGAATGCATATTGTTTGCTAATATAATAAATATCGTAAATAAGCAGTTGATGATAAAAGTGAATTAGAAAAGTGCTCTCAATTTTATATTTATTCCAAAAGGTTAGGTGCTACGATTGCTCTATTAATATAAACTTTTCTAATTAATATAAATTGAAATATTAATATTGACACCACATATTAAATATTATATCATAATCATGTTATAAATATATAGTATATGAATAATATTATATACTAATAAAATTTATCTGTGGTGTAAATCTTAAAAAAAAAAAAAAAAGGTGTTCGACAAAAATTATATATATGTAATATATGTCTTTTTAGGTAATAATCAATCATCATGTAGAATAGGGCACAGATATGATAGTCGTTTGTATGGTTGATTGCGTAATTGAACATGACTCGATTCTCTCTTTATTATGGAGAGAGAGAGAGAGAGAGAGAGAGTAATATTTAGATGAAAATGGGTTTTCTATCTTCTATCGCAATTGTCTACTGTAAGTGTGAACGCGATCCAAGTTTCTAATATTTTTTGTTTCCATTAGAATAATCAATTTCGAATCTTCACCGATTGCGGACTTTTCAGATATGGTATTTCTCTAACCCAAACTAAAGAGAGAAACTAATAATAGAGGTTTCTCTTGCAATTTGTTTGTTGCATTCACTTCTTTTTCTCATATTTTGGGGTAGTTTGAAGAGCACATTTCTTCAGCTATTACACATTCTAAACCAACAGAAAGTCCCTTATCTTTTTCTGTGGCACAAATTCGATTTGGTTGTTTTGTTTATACATATGATGATGTTTGCATGATTTGTTTGCCCTGAATACTTAATGGACATATATTACTCTTTGTTTATTCATTGTTCGGTTGTGGTGGAATGAAGTACACAAACTCCAAAATCTTAAACATAGAAATTCAACTCATCGCTGAGTTAACGTATGAGTGATGTGATCGTGATTTTGCTTAATGAAAAAAAAATTGTGACTTCCATGGATTGATGTTTAACATGTTTAGCATATGCATTTTAAAAAACTCCATGTAAGTCAAAAGAAAAGAAATTTTTCATAAATTTGACAAAAACATAGGATGTTACATTATTATGATTTTTAGTAAATTGTGTCCTTAAAGGGACAGAAAACCCCTGGCTTAGAAATTTCAGTGGAATCGATTTAGATTTGGGTTTCTGTTGCATAAAAGCAGCGCAAAGAATTATTCGCCTTTGTCCGGCAAGCGAATTTTGAATTTTCCCACTTTCCCTAACTAGCTATTCGTATCTTCCTTTCCCTGAATTAGATGCTTCAAAGATGAAAAAAAAATACTTGGAAAAGAGGAAAGATAAACGGAATGGAGACTGGTGAAACACAATCATAGGAATGAACCATTAATTAATTATCGATGGACTTTTTGGAGCATAAACTTGCGAGGCCTCTTTATTTTAGACACCGAAAGAGGTATTTTACCTCGCTTTCTGTCTATTCATTGGGGGAAAACGACTTTATACCTAAAATTAAAAAGGGTCGAACGTGATGATGGGGTAAAGTGGGTATTAGTTAGTTTGGATCACTTCGATTAAGTCTCTTCAAATGAGTAAATTCTCATGCGAAATAATCATGAATAAAGAAAAAGTATGAAGTGTAGAATACTACAGTAACATTTTTACGAGGCTTCCACTCACAGCACGTTTTTGTGAGCACGTATAAATCATAATTGTAAGATATCTTCCGTCTCATACCACCACTCACTTCCAAACAGGTCAGTGACAATTGGGTTAGCAGTTAACATGAACAGTTCTACATTAAATGGATAAAAATTAAGTCTTGGATTGCAAGTTTTGACTCGTTTAGTGACGGGTCACATGACTCATCACATATCCGGTTTTCAGTTAGACCGGTCGAACCGGGTTGACCCGAATCCAGTTAACGGTACTCACTACTACGCTTAGATTCTGAGTTTCGGGTTCCCCAAATGCTCTGTTTCTATCGCGGGCTTTAATTCAATTCTTTCAAGATCAAATATTTCGTCAGAAGACAAGCCCCACAGCAAAAGGGTAGTTTTGTTTTCTTGCCCTTTCTGTGTGACTGATCACATTGAATGCACAGAAATTCAGAAGACAAGACATTTACACAGAAAAAGTAGCTCGTGTTAAGAAGATGAAAGATGGATACGTAAATGCCGATCCCCTAAACCCAGATGAAAAAGAAAGATACAAAGAAATGAAAAAAGAGGAGTAAAATTGAAGAGCATGGGATCTCTTCGATTAAGAAGGTGTGTGAAGAAGGAGTGTGTACAGAGTAGTTGTTTTATTCACCGGTGGTCTTCGACGCCTCATGTGCCGGCGAAACCTTCTTCGAAGCCTTGTTGACTGTGGACTCGACAAAATCCACCACCACCTCCTTCATTTTCTTCCCCATCATTTTCTTCACCGAAGTTCTTTCCTTAGGGAAGATGCTCCCCTCTTTCGGTTTGTGCCAGGGCCCTGTTTCCTCTGCGCCCTTACCCTTTTCACTTTCCATGGTGTCGTCTCAGCCACTGCCTGGCTCTCTCTCTCTCTCTCTGTGTTCAGAATTTCAGCGATGGACGTGTTTGTGAGAGAAGAAGCTAGTTGGAGGTTTAAATAAAGGTTATTTCGAAATTCAATAAAAAAAACCGAGTTAGAGTATAGGTTAAGAAACATATATTCGTGTGACTGTGTCTGTGTCTGTGTCTGCTTCACAGACGTTTTAGATTAAGGCACGTGGCAAGTTGCCACATGATATTGGCACAGACAAATTTGTCTGAGTGGGGGAGTATATCAGCAAAACCATAAACTGTTGCCGTATTATTTACAGTACCTAAACCTAATACGTATATTTCTTCAGTAGATATTTGTCTCTGGTAAATTTGTAACTTTTTCTTTCTTTTTTTTTTTCTTTTTCAGAAACACTTACTTCATAAAATACATTGCCACGGTGCTGGAGTCACAAGGCCCTCAAATTATTGTCATAATGTACAATAAATCGTTAACCAGAATAAGGATAAATTAATCATGATCTTGCAGTCTTCTTTTACTTTTTTGAATCCTTAGTGTGATTATTCATCATCACATACAGCAAAACCTTTTGCTAATTATGACATCAGTATAACAAACCTTCTTGAAATTAATTATTATGATCAGGTTCACTAAGGTACATGCAGAGCTGGGTCCTAAATTCTTATTGGCAGGCCAACTTTCAGTATATTCTCGTTCACACATTTCATTTGATCTAATCAGAAAAAAGAAAATGTTGACCATCTTTACTGGGTTCATTCTTTTTCTTCATAGTCATTTTGTTGTTAAAAATCTTAATATATAATGTAGTTGTGCATAAAATAATTGCTATAATATAATTACTTTATTATGCATTGTCATACGTTATCCCTGGATTTTTTAGATTTTAGGGTTTGGATTTCACTTAAATCCCCCTTTGGGAACTAAATAAGTTCAAAAGAGGATGGCCCTACAAGGAATGCCCTTATCCAGCTATAATGCCGCCATGTACCTTTTTTCCTCCTCAAATATTTATTTATTTATCTATTATAATTTGTTTCCTTACATTTCATTCCAAAGTGCATCTGGTGCCATTGTTAAAGACCAGGAAAAAACAACATCGACATTGTCACCAATCTGTCAGACAATGACAGCGTAAAAAAAATATAACACCAGGTTAACCTAAAACCTTAATGTTAAAACTTTATAACAATAAATTTATCAATTTTCTTACTTATTATTATTTAAATTATCTATTTTAATTGAATATGATACTCCTACACTTAAACTTCTACAACAAATATGATCTTTATAATGCTATAGTTTGACCACCACGTGACTAATACCATCGGGTTGAATAACACCACGAAAAGTAATGCTCTTCTAAATCCTTTGACCAAAAATTGATGAATCGTATTTTAAAAATATTTTATTATATATGCAAAAACCTTTATCAAAGGTATATGCGAACTGTTATTTTTGTTATTTACTTTTCTTTACTCTAGAATTGATCGTACTAATTGTAGATGGATATCTTCCGCATGCTGTTCTACAGTGTCAGCATAGAAGTTTGCTTATCAAATGTATTAAAAAAGTAATTACTAATCATCTCTTAAAATAACTTTTAATTAACACAAACTTCCATAAGAAGACTAGAAGAACCATGTTTTAAAACAACGAGGTTAGGTCTAGGGAAGGAGCAACAGTTGACACTCAGCACGCTATCAAGAGAATGATATTGTATACGTCATCTTATTTGTTATCTTATCTGTTTAAGAGTGCTAAACAGAAAAAAAATATATATAGAGAAGAGGCTTTGAAAACAGTCATAGGCTGATTAAATTATTTTTTTGAGATTAAATTAGTTAAGCTGTCCTTTTTTTTAATGATTTTGAATTTGTCGAAAGATACATTGAATATGCCAAAGAAAAAGTATTATTCTAAATATAAAGCCAACAATATTATCCGCTAGCTTATTCCTAATTGACCCAAATAGTTTTTCCCTTTTCGAATAAGTGCTCGTTGAATTCAACTTTTAGTTATTAGATTGAATACACAAGGAGAACGGAATAGAAGAAAAGTAAATGAATGTAAGTTATTTGAATGAATAAAATGAGAAGAAAACAAATTACTTTATACAAAAAAAATTACACACTAATGCCTCATTATTGCTGCCTTAGTTAGGACTTAAAATTATTGATTATTATTATATGGAATCAAATTAGTTCGAAGTCGACTGAATTAAAAATTTTAATTTTTTTTTTTAAATAAGATAAACTAATTCTTAAGTTTGGTATTTCAAAATGGCAGTTGCTTTAACAAAATGTTTTCTGCACTTAATAAATTCTTAAAATACCAATAATGTTCTTATTATTTTATATATTAAATATTTTTTTTTCTCATATTTACATAAACATCCCTCTCATATTTTTTTTAATAATAATAAAAATAGTATTGGATGTTGTTAAGATATTTACAATTTAATATGATTAATTTTAAAAATTCAGTTTAACATATTATTTTTAAATATTTAGTTTTTTGATAATTAATTCAATGTTACTTGAAAAAAATATAGATATTTTTTAATATTTATTAGATTTTTTTATTATTTATCAATAAAGTTTGTTAATATTTATCAAATAAGAGAGAAGTTAACGAATTTTTATTTTTATTGCACTCATTTGTGTACTTATTTGTGTAGTAACTCAGTATGAGAGAGAAAAAAATATTTAATAAATAAATTTTAAAATAATAGTAATAAAGAGATTGTTGGCATATTGAACATTTGTTAAGTGCATGAAGCAATATATATTATGCAAGAAGCAACTCCCTTTCAAAATTGAATCGGTTCTAAATAACATCATTAACCAACATGATTATAATTTATAAGGTTAAAATTATTATTTAAAATAAAAATATTAATATAATAATAATTCAAATAATAAAGATTATTCAAACAATTTAAAAGCAATTTGAAAAATGGTTTAACCTAGTCCTTTCAAAAGATGATGCAGTATAATTTAATTTATTTAAATAATTATATAATTGAATTTAATTAATTCGAACTATTACTATAAGAATCAAAGAAATTAGCTATATGAAAATAATATCGGTCAGAATATCAATTATTTTATGTTTTGTTTGGTTAAGGAAGTGAATTTGAGTGAATTTTAGATAAAAGTGGGTAGAAAGTTATGTTGTTCGAATTAAGGAAAAGATGATGACATTTGAGTAGAAAGTTTATGACTGATGTGATAAAGGTGATAGATATTTTAATTTTTTTAATTGATAAAATTGTAATATTTTATTTTAATTATTATTTTATAAATTAATTATTAATATTTTATTTTATTTTATTTTAATTAATATTTTTATTATTATGTTATAACTTTTTAAAATTGTAATATTTTAATAATAATATTTAGTATTAATGAATGTCAGACGAAAGGAGAATTACCAAGATCAACCAAAACGTATAATAATAAAGAAATGAGAGAGAGTCAACACGCTCAATGAAGACTTGAAGCCAATACAAAATCAAAGAATATTCCTAAAGCTTGAGTCCATTTTTCAAAGATTGTCTTCTACATATCTATCTTTAAGAAGTATTGCGTCAAATATCAACATTGAAATATTTATTGAATATGAGCTAAAGTTGCAAGGACCAACAACTTTACTAACATAATTACATTTAAACTCTGGCTTAGCCAATTGTAGTGTAAGGTGTGTGCTTGCCATGCTATAATATAAAAGACTCTACTACTAAGCATATACTGTTATTAATTTAGGAGATTACTTAAGGAAGAAGAGCATTTAAAAGATACATTAAATATAGCGATCAAGTTGAAGTTCATTAAATACCTAAAGATAAAGAAAAACTAAAACTCCTTAATAGATATAAACAACCTCTCAATGACTATCTTCTTCTAATGACTATAAAAAAAACCTATCATAAGATATATTATACAAAAATAATAAAAATTAATCCTCAAAAGCTTCATAAAACGATCATAATACTTAAAACAAATAAATTTTATTTGTATAATAAAACTTGTATACTTATATCTTTCGGTGTCATTTTACATTTTTCAACTAATTTATTAGTTAATTTAGTAGACATTTTTTTTAATCAAATAAGCTAGTTTATTAATTCAGAACTTATAGTAACTTATCAACTAGTTTTACTAAATATACCCTAAATATAAAATATATATTCTTAAAAGTTCAAAAATAAGTTTCAAGATTAAATTAATTAAAAACTATCATCAATTATTTTAATTTAATATCCTTTAATTTAAACTTTAGATTTAAATCTAAACATACCCACAAAAAAGTTACTCATGATGATTGCCATCTACAACATACTGTTTTGAAATAATTTTTTATGATCTACATAGCAATGTCTAATAAATTTATCTTTTTAATTTTAGTACTTTTCATGCAATAAATAAAACACAGCGACTTAAAAGGGTTCTAAATAAAGTATTTGTGTAATATATATATATATATATATATATATATATATATATATATATATATATATATATATATATATATATATATATATATAAGTTAAACAAGTCAAATGAGTTAAGTGAGTTTAATAATTATAAAGCAGAAGAAAAATTCAAGTATCTAAAACCTGCTTGACAACTTGGCAACAAATACGCAAATTTTGAAAGTAAAGAAAATGTAATTAAATATTTTTTATTATATTCATTTATATTCTTATGGAGCATATAAATATAACACGATATATATAGTAATATTAATTGTTTATTTTTTTTCAATATTTGTTAAAATATTATATTTAAAAGGGGTTTCTAAACAATTATGAGACTTGCATAAACTTTAGTCTTTTTTAAAAACTTAAAAAAGTAAATACTCATTACCAGTTTTACTGGTTGAATTTGACCGCAATTATTGTAGTGGGAATGGTAAAGATGCCACAATTATTCGTTGGTGTGATAATGGCACTACCAAACCAATGTTCGCCGTCATTCATTGACCACTAACAACTGTCACTTATATGTGCCCTACTTTCTATATTTTATGTTAGTCACTTTGCTCTTTCAATCTAATATATTTATTCCACCTCGAAATGTTATAGTGTTTAATAGGATATAATTTCCTTAAACTTCGAGTTAATAGTTTAAGACACTTGTGATCATAATTAACAATGCATAATTGAAATAAAACAAGAAATTTAACTAGATCTTCAACTGCAACATTATTGAATTTTGTCAAAATCAATTTAAAAGATATATTGAATTACTTAATTCATATGCACAAGACTTTATGTCAATTAACTACATTTTAATTAATAGTATGAAAATTAAACTTATAAAATAATAGTTACAATGCATGGATAGTCTTAAATCTTGCTTACTTTTATATCTAATTAAAATTAACGTGTAACTATTATTTTTTAACCAATTATAATAGTGAGCATGATGATTGCACGTTAACAAATAAAAAGAGACATAGTGTAGGTTATCTGGTTTAGATTATTCCATGAACACAAATACAATGCATTGACGAGTGACTCACGCAAGTCATGTTTGACACAGGTCATGGTGATGACGTAATCCATTACGTTGTAGGGACATGCACAACACGAATCATTTTAGTCAATAAAACTAGCTCGCATTGGTAATAGATTATGTGCACAGATAAGACTACAAAAAGCTCTTGATTAAAATCAACCAAAATATTGTTAGTTTTTAATGTTTTTCTTACTCAATAAAATTGAAGGAATTAGTATTGAGATAATATTATTAGGATTAAATATTTCTTCTTCTAAAAGTAAGTTAATTACTCTTTTAAAATGAACTTTTTTTTAGAAAAAAAATCTTATAATTGGAAACCTTTTTATTTATGTTCATGATTTAACTTTCCCCCTCTTGTTAATCCAATTTCAATATATAAATTCCATTATCTAATATTTGAATAATCTAATTACATTATTATAGTCCGAAATAATTTTATATAAAATTATATTGTTCAAAATATTATTCTGATTAAACAAATCCTTTAAATCAAAAATTATATATCTACACAGATTAACACATTCCTTCAATTAAACGAGAAAACATGCTTTTTTTCAAAGGTATGTATACAATTTCAACAACTGATGTAGTTTCAACGAGTTCTAAAAACTAAATTTAATATTTTTTTTTAATTAAAATAAACAATGTCTCAAATTCTTTATGCATCTTTTATCTTAAAACCTATAAATAATAGGTTTCGAATAAATGATTCTAATTAATATATGAATGTGGTGTTTAGATCTATATACAAATTGATGAGATATTAAGGTTATGAATACGACTACGGTTATATCTACAATAACGTTATGTCAGTCATAGTTGGATATATATATATATATATATATATATATAATTATTCTTTCTGCAAAATGTGACATTAAAGTATAATTACAGTTTTAAAAATAAAATAATGTTTGTTAAGGTGAATGCTAGTACTATTCTAAAGTAGTAACCGTAAATTTAACTTTAGTTGACAAAATTTAAGTATAAAAGGAAACGGGGATCAAAATTTACTATAAATCCTGTGAAGGGTAATTCAGAAAAGATCAATGAAATTAATGCTTAAGAAGGTCGGTGTATTTTTGAGTGTGGATTCAAAAATTTATAATTTTTAAAATGTCTAAATATATTCAATTTGAATTTATTTTATTTTAAATTATTATGTTTATATATTTTGTTCATATAATATTTATTGAATTTTATTTTTTAAAATAAATTATTTTAATTATTACTAGATATAAAAATTTATTTAACTATTCAAAAATATTAATTTTGATAATTTTTTAAATTTTAATGTGTTATTTTTCATTTAAAGTTCATCAAGTATTTTTCAAATTAAATTAATAAATTTTTATTTTAATTAATGACTATCAAATTGTTTTTATTTAATTAATCATAATAAATTAGGTTAATATTAATAAAAAATTCAATGTAATTTTAGTAAAAAAAAAATTATTGACATTTTAATCGATGTAAGCTGAAAAATTCCCTTAAGTGGTATTGAAAAAAAATCAAGACTAATATTAGTTAAAAAATTTCTTATTCAACATTGCGAAAAAATCTTTAAAATCTTTGTAAAGAATAATATTAGTATCGTTGATAAAAAATTTGTTATAAACATTGACACAATACACACAATCTATATAAATAAAAAATAACTATCACTAACATCCACTTAAGTAATCTCAATGTATATAACTTGAAAAATTGTTTGAGATTAATTAAAAACACATTAAGCAATAAATCTATAATGAATATAATTGACCTATACCCATCATCATGTTGAAAAAATAAATAAATACAATGGACATTATTTTGAAAGAAGCATTTGCTATATTTAAAAAATAAATGTTAAATATGATACTTAAACCCTAATCAAGTCAATAATATTTTTGTGAGAAATTCGAGTGTAGAGTCAAATGTCTCATATTAAGTGGAGATGAGTTATATAAACAATATATAAGGAGAAATATTCATATATCTAATATCCTAAGATTTTAGATTAGAGATGGTGTCAAATCTCATATATATATATATATATATATATATATATATTGACTCATGGTTTAAGACTCGTCAGATTTAAATATCTTAAGTTTCATATTAACTCTAACTAGTGTGTCTACTTGATGAACTCAATAATTGATGTCAAGTGTTCTACTAGTAGATGACTCGTGAATAAAATACTTGGATGTGGATGAAGAGTTTGCAATACGTGAAAAAGTCACACTTAAAAAGAAAAGTTTGTGAAGCATTATGGAGTTAGGAGTCCCAGATTAAGTAAAGGATGAGTGAGGTTAACAATATATAATAAGAAAGACTTACAATCTTAATGTATTAAGATCTTGGATTAAAGGTGGTTTCTTTTCTCTTAGATGTGAGTTGGTTTATGATTTAAGACTCCTCTAATCAAAATAAACCTTAAACTCTCCTTAATATGTCTACCCAACCAAATTTAAAATATAAAACAAATACAAAAAGAAATTTATGAATTTGAGAATGTAATGAATTACAAATTCTTACTTTTTAAAATAAATTTTGGAATTATCTAATTTTAAATAATCTAACTACTTCTAAAAATTATGAATTTCAATTTTTTTAATTTTTTATCCATATAATATATTTTATCATAAAATATTTCAATTTTTTTATAAGAAAATTATTCTCTTAATATCCAAATACATTGTTAAGTTAAACATATTTTCTGAATCTTTAATTAGAATATACTTATTAAAATTTGTTTCCCATTCCTGATTTTAGACGAAAAGATTTTCAAAATTAATAATTTTGTAAATTTATTATTAACTAGCATGTTATAACAGTAATTAAGATTTGTTATTCCTTCATAGAACTAAGGGAATGTGATTATTTGAATCTTATACGAACAAATTAGTTTTATTTTTTTTCAATATCCATATTTTATTATTGGATTTAGGAAAGTCTTATGTCAAGGTTCGATTTAAGCCTACAATTATCTTAGAATGTCTTTGTATGCATTGATAAAATAAAAATCTAAGTGAGATGGTGAGTCAAGGGTGGCGGCTGGTAGAGTGGAAGCTGACGCATAGTTTAGTTGGCCCACTAATCATAATTATATTTACAACAAACAGGGACCAACTAACATGTGAAAAAAATGGTTAAATTTTTCTTAACTATTTATACATGTTATATGAAATTGAACACGCCTCAATTTAAGTTTCATTAGTGCAAGAAAATATAATTTTACTTTAAATCAATTCATGGATTCACTTTCTAAGTACAAAATTTGTTATATCCAATACGTTAAAACCATATCAATTTTAACTATATAATTAATATTTATAAGACTTAGAGAAAATATAAAGTGTATAAGTATCCACATCAATTCTAATTATATAATTAATATTTGTAAAAATTTAGAGAAAATATAAAATATATAAGTATAGAAGAGAATGAGAGAATTGAGTCGATATTTTATATGAAATTAATTCATAGTTACATATTTTTGAAACTAAGCTAAAATATTTAAAATATAATTAAAATAACTAAGAGATATAGTTGATTATTAAATACTGTGATTTAATCAATTATAACAAATTATTATTATTATTATTATTATTATAATATATATAAGTTGTTCGAATTATATATATTATTTTCTCCATCAAATCACCAATTTCTTTTTCAACTTTATTATACAATTGTGGTCATCTTATAAAGTATCAATATTAGTTTCACTCGAGACATCATATAAAAGGAAAACTCTACTCCCATCTTTGAAGATAATCCTAATAGTTCATCTTGAAACACGTGTGAATCTTTTATATTATAGAACCTTTATTTGAAACTAACTCATGAAACATCTAACTCTAACTTGTAATTCACTCCACACTTGTTGTGCAAATATCTATTTCATATTCTTCTAATTTAAAAATATCACCTTTTATTCATCACAAACTAAGAAATCAATTCATTCTAAAGATTATATATATATCTCTTAAAAAGTAAGCATCTCAAATTTGTTTGAAATGTGTCTATCAAAAACAACAAAGCACTTATAACACATGAGAATGTTACACAAAAATAATTGTTGGTGTAAACTATCAACTAAAATACAACTTCAAAACCTACCAACAAACACTTGATATAATGAAACATATTACATCATAATTCAACATATGTTCAACATTAAATTATAGGAAATATAAAAATAATTATTTATAATATACCTTTAAAATGTATGTTAAACTTCTAGCTAGAATTAAGGTAGAAAATCATTTTGATTTAGTATTGAATGTCCACCTTTACTACTTTATCAAGATTTTTTCCTTCTTAATACTTTCATCTTTATTCAAAATATTTATTTAACACGATTTTAAAAATCATTGTCAAACATTCAACTAAAACATTTTAATTTTATTATAAACAAATATATACACATAAAAGAAACATAATAAATCCACTAGCCTTAGGTCCTATTAAGGACGAATCACTCTGATACTAAATGTAAGGAAATGCATTCTTTAAGAGACAGGATCCAAATGCGAGATCGATTGGTATAAACCTTGGTCAATCTTGATATTGCATCAGCGGAGGAGGTAGCAGAGGACACTACAATTTGCGCTTCGTGATCACAAGTACCAAAGAGAGCCAAAAGCACATAATTATCTAGACGCTTCCAGACAAGAAAAGCAGGATTTTCAACAGTTGCTCCACCATTTTCAATTGTTGTTGGAGGACATGGAAGAGTGCCAAAAACATAACCCAGTACATTATTTGCAGTCAACAATAAAGTAACTTATTTGTACCAGGTGGAATAATTTGAGGAAGATAGTTTAATGGGTAGTTGAGTTGTTGTGACAAGTTCTACAACAGAGTAAGCGGAAGGAGTAGTGATGATAATTGATAAGATCAAAAATGGCTAATTAAGCTTGTAGCTCTAAAACCATAGAGAAATATGATTTTTATATATTAAGAACATATATTGTATAAATATGTACAAATCTACATATATATATATATATATTACAAAATGATTTGTTTCTGAATAATTATAAGGCAAAAATACAAAAAGATATGTGTAAGATAACAAATAATTAAGAAATTACATAAAGTATAATTAAAAGATAACATAAACTATAATTAAGAATGTGTTATACTTATGTGCATTATCTGCAGTTGATTATTTCTGAAAAATAAAGAAAGAGTCTAGAATATATATGAAAATAAAGCATAATTAGTGTCTTCAAGTTAGGAATATATATTCATTATTCCAAGTTTAAAACGAAATTATTTTATAAAGAAAAGGTGGAAGCAACTCGGTGATTATACAGATCTTTTGCAGAGTTGAAGGAATTTGAAGAAACTTAAAATGTTTAAAAAAATTATCTATAATATATGTATGGCTAACTAAAACAATTTGCTAATACTTTTTTTATATTGATAAAATATCTACTATCCACTATGCGTGTTTCTTTTTACACCATAATCAACTTTAGAAATAAGCCGCATGACAAAGATTATTCATACTAAGCGTTTTGTAGAATGTATATATTTTATAATAAATTTTTTCTTTGATTCTATACAAAAAACTAATGGAATACATATCCATTATACTCGGTACATGTCCATTATACTTCTTTGATTAATCTATGAATGGTGTCAAATTGATTATTTATTCGAAAGAAAATAAACACATCTATTTTCTGGCAGTTGCTTCACCAATTCTGGAGAATAACTTTTTCAAAAATTATGCTACAATAATACAAACTCTTACTTTAATAGTGCCTTGTACATATTATCAGGGAAAGTATCATTTTGGTACAATTTTATTATATAATTACAATAATGAGTAACTAATTTTTCTTTTTACTAAAATGATAAATTGTATCTTTGTGTTATGATTTCAATTATTAAAATTGTATTAATGTGTGATGATTTAAAAAAAAATAAAGTTGAAAAGATGGTGTTAATGTGGCACAACTTTAATAGAAAATAAATAATAACCTAAATTAATTAATTCTGAGACAAGATGCATTAGTTTTGTTTATCAATTCTCACACATGCACTTAAAATAATTAATTTAGTGTATTAATTTAGTATTCTCACATGAATTAATTAATTAATTAATTAGATGTATTACTTATGAAGCATGTTATTTATGAAGCATGCAATGATACATAGTGTGACATGCACTGATGCATTAGTTTACTAGTTTTAGGCTAAAATAGTTAATTAGTAAGATGGATTCATTATCAGGCTAGTAAAATAATTAATTAATTTTATATATTAACCACTGAAATGATGTCACATTTACACGAATTATTGACTAAAATCTCTTCTTTTCTCTTATATTGACTAAAATCATATTCTACTTCTTTACTATGTAAAATAAATAAAAATAATTATTTATTATTATAAATACAAAAAGAAATTATACAAAAATGATACTTTTCTCGTATTATCTGACGAGTCAGAGAATCTTGACTCGGTAAAATAAACAAACAAATGGCACTTATTATGCTGAAGTCATATGTCAATAAAACACAAATGTTAACAGCTGTGTCCTATTTGACTTTGCTGAAGCTTCACATCTTTTGCCCTACATCACATTCCAGAGAGTTCATTCTAATGCACCTTTTTCTTGGTAAAACTAATTTTCCCTCACTTCTAGCTATGCAATGTGAACGTGATCATGGCAGGACCCAAATTTGCATTGTTTTTCAACATTCTCTTTCAACACAATCTTGAAACTCCTACCTTTTTTTCTTCACTCACGTCACCTAAAGTTACTTATTTTCCCTGCTTCTCTCTCTTTCGATAACCAACATCTATTATCAGAAAAATTTGAAGATCAACCCCATTATGGGGGTGCATTAATTAGTGGTAAAAAATAAGTGAAAAAAATACTAAGTAATCCACCAAAAAGTAGAGATAATTAAAAGAAAGTAAAAGAAAAAAAATGAGATTGAAAAAATAGGTTAAATTATAATTTAGGTTCCTTCTAATTCTTCATTTGTGATTTTCCCTTCTGTATTATTTTATTATCAGTCTCCAGATTTCAAAATTTTCATAATTTTTGTCAATTTTTTAATCTTACATACTTTTATTAATTAATTAAATTATGTGTTGATAATACCTTAAATAAGTATATTAAGTCCAGGATTAACCTAGAAAAAATAATAACTCGTATACAAAATTAAAAATTTAAATCAAAATTACAGATGTTTTAAAATTCGAAGCTAATCAAAAGCACGTAAAAGTAAGATAAATAAAAAATAAAGAATTAAAGTCTGAACAAAGTTAATGATAGTTGTCTGGGTCACAATTATGTGTTACGTATGTTTTGTTTTCTGTGCTCTTTCTTTCCGATTTCCTTTTGGCATCAGTTATCTCACCTAACCTAATACTACCAAAACTTTGTCTTAAGCACTAAAACTTAATTATATAAATAATTTTTGTATTTACCTTGGTGGTCTGAATTCAAGGCCTCAATTCTATAAGCTCAGAATTTTGGGTTTCAATTCCATCAAGCTCAGAAAGTGACCAGAGTTAAGTACCTGCTTTGTTAATTTGTTCACTAAAACAAAGTTAATGGACTCTCTAATTCGTAACTATTAATGAACATCATGTGACTCATATTTGGAGATTGGACAGGGCAACAGAACTAGGTGTGAAATGAGACACAAATGGTGGCGACGTGATTTTCCTTCTCTTATACTTTAATTTTTGATACTTTTGGTTTCAAATCTCCTCGTACCACAGTTTTCTTGTTTGGTCGTGATTGCATACTTTTGGCAGTGGGCCATCCCTACAAAAGGCCAATGTGATGTTTTCTTTTACATTTTAATACATTGTTTATCATTCAATTAATTATTATGTGATCAATTTTAATATAACACCACAATTTTTTTTTTAGTTTTTATCAATAAGAATCTATATAAATATAAGCGTTACGATATAAGTCATTAAGTTCCGTCGTATTATTTATTTTAAAAAGTGAAGAAAAAGTATTTGTACTTATTTTAGATTATCTCTCCTCACCGTAAAAAAGGAATACCAGAGAGTATTTAAATTAGTATTTTTTTTTTATATTTGATCATGAATTTGTTAATAAATATAACGTTTTAGAAAAAATTTTGATAATTAAATTATAGTTTAATAAAATTTTCTTTTCGCATTGATAAAGCGGTCCTAATATTAGATCAATTAAAATACTTAATTGAAAGCCAATTTAAACAATTGCGAAATATGAAATCAGTTGTAATTTTTATTTGAATTCCCAGAGTAACGTTTGATGAAGATGAACTTAAAAAACATAATACTATCCTTATTTTAATATATTACTTAAAGTGCTTATAAAACAAATTTATATTTCGCTGCAAGTATTATATCATTTTAAAATATTATATTTTTTTTCAAGTATCTGCATTGCTTCTAAAATATTATGGACAATATTCATAACTGTTAATATTGGTCAAAATAACTCTTTAAAATTCAAATTAATCAAATATATATCTTCCGCAATTATTTATCGTAAAGGATATATCAAATAAATTTATCATTTTATAAATTAACAGCGGAATGTTAGAAATGTTCAATTATAAAATTTTACTATGTATTGTCTCGAGTCCCATAATTTGAAACGTATCTTTTGTAGTCTTTAGCTATCCTTTTACATTAGTCAGTTGTTTTTTCGGTGATGGATTATTCATATAATATTGGTACTATTTTTTTCCCTTATTTAACAATTTGTGTAAAAAAATTAACAGTTTAGGTTAATTGAGTTTTAAAAAACATTGAGATCATGGTACACCAGTTCAAAAATTATTTACATAGACATATCATCTACTGTAAAAGATTTCGTATGAATAGTAAATGAAATACGATATTAATTTTCACTAACAATGTTGGTACTATTAACATTTTGGGTCGGTGTTATACTATTTTTTTTTTCAATGAATATAGTTTACTAGGTTTTAAACTAAATTAAATTAGTCAATAAAAATTGAGTAAAATATGGTCAAATTGTATGAAGGATCCAATTCAGACCAAGTCACTAGCAGTAAGTAAACAAAGGTGTTGCTGCTGTTTAAGAATTCGTGTACTATTTTTTTACCTTCGTCATTCTCCTGGCTAAGATAAGTTACAAACGGGTTAATGTTTCACAACCGTATTTGGTGCGATTTCCCGCTTGGGCTTTCTTGGGGCTTCTCTCATCACTGATTCGCCTATAACATTCTGCAGCCCACAGTTTAAAGATGCACCTCATGGAGTTAGTGAAATGTCAAAATTACCCCTGATGCTGGTTTATAGTCTCGGAGAATTAGTTTGTGCAGGTACTATTCATCTTTCTATCTAGGATTGTTGCCTCAGATACCTTTCATCAATCAACATCAAGTTTATGCAGAGGCACGATTATTACCATGTTTGAATACATTTTCAGTTCAATGAACATGGGACTCGTATTGGCATTGAAAATGTAAAATATTTTTTTTTAGTTGATTACATTGATCATTAAAGTTTCCGTAGAAACTGCATAAATTATTCTTACATTTTTTCTTCTTTCCAACATACTAGAAAGAGTGTTACATTAAAATTGTGCCCAGCAAGGATTTAGCAAAAAAAAAAAAGTTCATACCACTTTATGAAAAAAAAATATATAGAAATATCAACTTTGATTGAGGATGCAACATGTTGGTAACGTACACTTAAATATACATTTACTTAACTGAAGTCAAAATTGAATGTTTTTTTTTTTAACAGCAAAGAAAAATCGAAATTGAATGTAAGAAAGGACTCTATTTTTTTTTCCTGTGATATCAAGTGAAAGGTTTGTTCCATTCACAAATTCGATATTAATTTTAAACCCAGAATCATCATCTTTTATCTTTTAGCTGGGAGCTAAATCATAGAATAGGAAACACATAACTTATACATGAACATGTAAAAAATATAAAATTTATTTTTATGTGAATATTATTCCATGCAATTTTTACATAGTTAAAATAGTCTGACATTGAATTACATTTCAATACTACTCCTCCATTCACTTTTTAAAAAATATTAAATTTTTCTTTCAAAAATCTAAACTTCTACTCTTCCTTAATTCGATATATCAATTAAGGAGAGTTCATACATATTTGGGAGGATTCAACATCCACTTTAAGAACCCAATTATTATATAAATATATCTAATATAATTAGAATTTGTAAGTAAATTTTTATGTTGAATAAAATTTTCCTAGAAAAAAATATAACTTATAATATTATTTAACAAATATAAATGTATATTTACATTTCATATCTTTTCTAAATATTTATAACATATTACAAATGACATAAGTTTTGTACAATAAGAGGTTTATATCATAATATAAATTATATATTTTATATATTCTATGATAATTAAGCTAGGTTCTTCATAAGTCAATCATCTAAAAAATCTTTTAAAGATTATTTCTTAACAATTCTTAGTGAGCATGTTCTGCATCTACTCATCCTCTAGTACAAGAAAAAATTAAAAGAGTAAGGTTTTTATGAGTCTTAAATATCAATATTAATAAATCTTATAAATAATACAAACATTCAAGGGCCTGTTGTAAATAAATCTTACAAATAATACAAACATTCAAGGGTCTATAATCACAAATAGAAACAATGAGACATACCTAAAACTACAAGAATTACTTTTACCTTTTCAAACATATGAATTCATATATCACTTTTGTTAACCTAACCTGAATATTAAAATTTATTTTAAAAGTGATTAGATAGTTATGTATATCTCATCAAAACATTGATATAATATATATATATATATATATATATATATATATATATATATTTATTTATGATATGATTACATATAAAAATTATTTAAGACTACTTTAAACGTACTTCTAATTTTTTTATATAAAAAATAATTAAAATAATTTTAGATACACTTCTAATTTAGCTAAATACGAATAAATAAAAAATCAATCTAAATACATTTCTAATTTAGTTTATATACATATTCACAACACTAGTGCAGCTGTACTTTTGATTTGGCTGTTATAAAAATAAATAAATTAAAGTTTAAAAATAATATATATTTAGAGTTCTGGCAGTCAAAAATATTTTTTAAAAAATTATATAACTCTAATTATTTATTGTATATGAAGAAACATAGAAGCCACCTTTGTCGAGCTAATAAATTAAAATATATTATTCTTTTACTTTTATAATAATAGGAATTATAATATTTGGTTTAACAAATAAATAGAATGAATATATTTAATAAATAATAAATTATTGTTGGGTAAAAAAAAAAATGTTTAAAGTTTTGTTGAACTTCCTCTGTGTTTGATCACTAAGGTAGCTCAATCATGAATCTGAGGGTCATTTTGCAAACTTAACTACATATCTATTTTACAGGTTGCAAGTGATGAATCTGAGTCGTCCAATAAAATGTTATTAAATCTAATGGCTCACATTAATGCCACGTGTGCCTGTAGTGTGACCTCAAAACCTTTTATTCACATTAAAAAATTATTATTATTTTTATTTTTGTTATTAATTTTAGTATTGTTATTAATTATTATTATTATTATCAGTAATAATGATAATAGATATTAATATTATTATAATTAATATTTTAATACTATTTCACAAATATAGGTACGTAGGTATTATTTTTCGATATAGATTTTTGAATATTATATGTAGACATAGGTCATAAGTATATTATTATTATTTCTATTCATATTATTTATATTTATATTAATAATACTTTTAATATGACTTATATTCTTATTAACATTATTTATATTTATATAAAAAATAGTTTTAACATTATTAATATTATTTTTCACCAATATTATAAAAATTATTATTAATATTATTATTGACATTATAGTTGTTGTTAATAAAAATAAAATTAATATTAGTAATAATATTATTATTAACAATAATAATAATAACTTTGTTATTGTTATTAGTATCGATATCACTAATAATATTATTATTAATATTATTTTTTTCATATTATTAAATTTATTTTTAATATTGTTTATTATTTAATTTGTATTATGCATATTTATATTACAAATATTTTTAATTTTATTTTTAATAATTTTAATTTATTATTATTATTATTAGATTTATATTTACAAGAAAAATATTTTTAATACTAATAATATATTTATTAAATTTATTTATATTTATATTAAAATATTTTTAATATTATTAATAATATTATTGTTATTAATACTATTTTTATTATTAATATTAATAATAATATTAGTATTTTAAATTTTATTAATTTATTATTATTATGAATCTTATTAATATTGTTATTGATATTATTTATATTATTGTTAATATTATTATTGTTTTTTTTAATAAAAGTGATATTAATAATAAGAATAAAAATATTACTTTTAACGATAATAATAATAATAGTAATAATTTTATTAATAATATTAATCATAAGTATAATCATCATAACAATCATAATATTATCATATAATTTATATATGGTGGTAAAAGTCTCTTTTTTATATTTAAAGATCCTGAGTTTAACTCTTTCTCATTATGATGATATTAATATTTTTTATAGTGAATTTTTATTATATTTCTTGTAAAAAAAATATCTATGTTAATTACCTAGGAATATGTTGTAATTGTGAGTTTGTAGTTTTCATGTTAAATTTAATCCACTATGGTCCAGGATTGAATTAGGTTGTGCTATGTAGTTTTTATGTTAAATTTAATCTAATCCAACCACTCTTGGGTAACTTAGATTAAATTAGGTCAATATTTTGAAATTTTGTCATTTTTTATTGAAAGTTGTAATTTTCAAATATCAACCTAATTAGAAAAATAATAACACATATTATTTCACAATTGTCCAAATTAATCTAATACAGGAAAATAAAAATATAACACAAGTATAAAAGTAGGTCTCTGGATTATCAATATTAAATTCATCATTCTGAGTAAGTTAGTTTTGATTAGGTTAAGTTTAATTTAACCATAAATGAAATTACATCCAATCTAATTAGGTTAGATTGTGTGGAATTAAGTCATTACATAATCCAACCTAATAAATATCCTTAACTTTTTAATAATTACGATATTATTTTTTTAATAAATAAATTTTAATTCTTAATACGTTAGCTTTTGTTAGAAATGAAAAGAACCACATTTATGAATTATTGTTAATTTTAAAGGAATACATTGTGAATTTGAAATCATCTACATGAATTATTGTGGTATATAACTAAAAAGAATCGCATTTATGATATCATTTTATTTTGAAAATCTCTTCTTGTTTAATAAGCTCGAAGTTAGTATTTTGAAGAAAGTTTAGTATCATTTTGAAAATCAATTATTCCTTAAATAACTGATTAATTCATCAAGATTTCAACATCATTAGGAAAATGAACTTATTTTAAAGTATTAAATAATTACAATTAATCCTAAAAATAAATAATTTGTCGTGATATAAATGTTATATTTTTTAAAATGTTTAAAAAAGTATTACATTCTTTTATCATGGTAATTGTTTTTAACAAGTTGAGGTTGAAGAAGAAATTATTAACCATTACGACATTGTATCCATGTATCACTGAAGCAATATTGTTACGTATCATTCACACACCAACCTCAAATGCAATTAAACTCAATGAACAAGATATTTGTTTAACATAACAAAATACTCATTAACCTAATAATTTATTTACAAACTTAAGTATTGACGAGACTCACCTTCAATACAAACAAAATGTGAATAGGTGAAGATGCAATATGTACGTAAGTTAAGTGACAGCCATTAATTGTAAAGGTAGGTAAAGAAATTTTTTAATGACTGTGGTATGAAAGCTCCACACAACATTTGTATTGTAATGGAAGCCATTACTTACAAGGGGAAGTAAAGAAAATCTGACTGCTGAGTACACCATGGAACCCCACGTAGCCAACATACATTATCCATTAAGCAAGAATACATGCAACCATTATCCTAAATTACAAAGGGTAGGTAAAGATAAATTTGACTACATATGAGTCCCACCTACATCAATTATCTTTTGTATTTATCAATTGTCTAAATTTTTAAGATATGCTATATAATAATTTCTACAACTTCGGTTTAATGACATATTCCCCTTTTACAACATAATAATGTTGTTAGTGTTTTGTTTATTGTCGATAAAAAAATGTTGTTAGTGTTTTGTATAACTCTTTTAAGAAAAAACAAATAATTAAACTTTTATTTCTTTCTGTTCATATATTTGTCAAAAGCATATATATTATCCGACTTTATCCAAAGAACGAGGCAGACCATTTTTCATTCTCTCCAACTGCATGAGTATTTTTAAGGGCAGATAGAATTTTAAAATGTTTTCTTAAAAATATTTAAAATTATAACAAACATATAATATAACTTACTCACATAAATAAGTAGATAAATATAGAAGTAGTTCTGAAAAGTGTAGGTTTATTATATTTAAGTAGAAATCCAAAAGGAATTAATACGATATATAAATTACTGAGATGTAGAATGAAGAAAGACATTTAAAAAATAAGAACTAGAAGTAGTTAATAAGTTATGATTTTTTTTAGAATGAAAAAAAAGGTTTCTACATAATGGTAAGATCTATGCATATTTTTTAATTTAAAATATTTTTTTCTAATAGAAAACTATTAAGTGGAATGTGTGTGTGCATGATAGTGTTTTAATTAATTAATTCTGAAACATATTTTATGTTTCATTTAAATTATATACGCTTAGAATCCATAAATTTTTTTATAACTGGTCTCTGAACTCATGGTAAAAATACAAGGGAGGTCGAAGTTATGTGGCAGCAATTTCATTAGTGTTGTTTTTTCCTGGTACATTAAGAAAGTGCAAAAAAAAAAAAAAAAAAAAAAAAAAAAAAACATATCAAATGATGGATGACAGTACTGACATATTCATGCAATTACATGTTTAATTTAATAAAGAAATTGAAAGAAAATAAAGAGGGAGAGAGAAAATAATTAGAAAATGAGATGATTTATAAGTTTT
>Ga0209700_104830_pt1 | contig 23652 bp, 12 predicted proteins | sample SiratroredBW_FD_187528 | JGI IMG/M metagenome (GOLD analysis project Ga0209700, IMG submission 187528) | Root nodule microbial communities of legume samples collected from California, USA - Siratro red BW (SPAdes) (version 2) | ecosystem: Host-associated > Plants > Roots > Nodule | place: USA...
ATATATATATATATAAAAGTTGGATCTATCACATACAGATAATATTAATCATACTTTCAATATGTAGCTTTTGTAAATTTGTAGATGAATTCCTTCCAAGAAATGGATGGGGATGAGTACATGAATCAATAAGAAGAAAAAGAGTTAAAATATTCTAAAAGAATTACAAGAAACATGACAAAGTACAACAACCTCTTTGCTTAAAAAAATAATTCGTTGTTTTCTTTAGTTGTAATTTAAACTCCTGCTTTTTAGAAATTTTTTACTTCCTTTGTATTTATTATGAATTTTAATAGTAGTTTTAGATTGATATTGAGTCTAAATAAAAAAAAAATCAATTAAGATCCAAATTCATGTGAATACTCAGCTAATACAACACCAAGGGTTGTACACTCGCTAACATGGAGAACATGTATTCAATTATGGACTTACTAGGCAAGAAACGGGGAAAGGAAAACATGTGCAATAAGAACACAGAAAGCGCGACTCCATAGGTGGGCCCAAACTAGGATTCTTTTATAATTTTTTTTTAAAATTTGACTTTTGGAGTCAAGTGGTCAAGGTATATTGTTAAATATAACAACCTTGTATCATTGAATATAAGTTTTTTGTGAATTTTCTAGAACATTTTTCTCTTGAGAATGTGATACTTTATTTGAATCTTATCTTGAAGTCTTAAAAATTGAAGTGATGAAAATTTCTTTCACTTATATCGAGTTAATATATGTGATGTGCTCTTCATTTCATATTTTATTTTATTTTTTCATGCTTTATTTCATTTTCGAAACTTATCTCTTTTATGTTTTTATTTTCTTTTTATGTTCATATATATATTTTTAATCTATAACTTAAGCTTATTCATGGGATGATGTTGTGATTATTAAGAAAAAAAAATTTAGGTTTTAGTTGTGATCTTACAAATATTTGAATTAATTGATTCAATCACTCCATCAATATGATTTAATGAATTGTTATTGAGAAGTCACTTCATCAAATTAGTCTTCATAATCTATAGCTTCAATCATTTGTTCATGAGAGGGAACTACAAGTAAATACACTTGTTAGTTTTAGGAATGTTAGACCCAAAAGCAAATAAATAGGAATGGAGTCATTTGAGATCCTTCTCTTTAGCAAATATTAAGAAGTGAAAGAACTCTTTTCACATGCTAAGAACAGTTTCACAAGAAGAATTATAATTATGAATTATTAATCATATTAATTTCTATTTATTCCTAATATGAATTACTAATTAATCATATTCCTTGCCCATGTAAAATGCTATAAGATTTTTCTTTTTATTCCACCACACAATTTAAATTTTAGTTAAATTAATAGCTAAATTTAGAAGAAAAAAATCATTAAATTAAATTTATAGCTTAAATATGTTTCACTTGGGATGATCATCAATTAGGTTAAATAGAGATTACTAAAATATAGTTTTACAAAGATGTTACCAAGATATTATAGAAAAAGAATGCTTTAATAGAAGTTCTGTTCCAACATTTTATAAGTATAGGTTTATGTGTGAAGAGGAGCATTGCAAATGTTGTCATTGAACTCTAATATAGTTTTAGCCCTCATTTTGATGGAGGTAGTTTTGTTTTAGGGCCCATTAAATAAGCTTATGAGCAAGTGAGGCCATAATTTGAATCCACTATATTTGCGCAAAGCATTAATATGTAACTGTTTTTAAGTATAAATATTTGCAATATACATGTTTGAAGAAATATGATAAAGTTCAATGGGCTTATATGTGTAGATTGGTTTTAAATGGTCCAATTTCAACTAGTTAATGGACTTAAACTGCATTAGTGATGGATGAAAAAAACCCTTGATTGTTACATATACTAGTACAAAAGTTGGCAGTTCTCTTTTTAAGGCTTGATGATTATTAAATGTGACTATATTAACTATTTAACGAATTCATGAAAGTGAAAAAAAAAAAAAGTACTCATAATTTGACATTATTAATAATACAATTGGAGGAATTTTGGCATGTTAACAGATTAAAAAAAATTGACTAGTCTTAACCGATGACCATGTAATTAAAATTTCAAATTGATAATAACATAGAGTATATTCAATAGAATATGCCTAATTTATTTATTTATTTTACATCTTTTTAATCATCGAATTGGTCCTTGAAGATCAAGCTTACTCTTATGATTTAAAACTACAGTTTTTTCTTAGGAATCCAATAGTTAGCTTTATCTCTTAGTTCTTTTCTAACATGTCAAAAAATTAGCACCACAGTGATAAAAAAAAAAAAAAATATAGAACAATTTTTCTTTTACATTTTCTTCAAGTCCTTTCTCATATACATGCTAAGATGACTTCGAAAATTCTCCTTATAGATTTCCATCCTTCCAAATCTATAAGTTTTAATTCCTAGAACCAAAGTAACTTACAAGCTTTCATGCAAAAAAGAAAAAAAAACACACACACACACACAATAGTTCTTTTACACACAACAATCCTAAAAGAAGAAGAAAAATCAAACAAATTTGTGAAACTTAAGTCTAAGCCTTTAATTATGCATGCAACCTAACAATGAAAACCATGTAAAATATGCAGTGAAGTAGAATGTATCGTAAAACTACTATTACCCTTTGTTTGGTAACGAAAAATAGAGTGAGCAACAATAGAAATAAGTAGAAAATAAATAAATAAAAGTTTATATGTTTGTTTGAAGAAAATAAGAAAGGAGAAAAATTATAAAGTAAAAGTTATTTTCATTTTATTTCTCTTCTATTTTCATCTACCTTTTCTTTCTATTTTTATTAAATCAAACACCTTTATTTTTATTTTATTTTTAAGTGTTTTATTTATACTACTTTGTTCTATTTCTATGAAACTAAATCCATAAAAGAAAGAGTTATTTATTATATATCTTTAAACTAACTTTAAATAATTGTAATGTACACTTAAAAGCAAAATAGGATTTTATAATGATTCAGTACGATGGTTGTAATTGATCCGTCATAATAATAAGTAATGTAGTGATATTTTTTTTTAATAAATTACAAATTTATTATGTAAATATTAAATAAAAATTATAGAATAGATATTTATTATGACGATTGACTTATAAGTCACATAGTAATATCACTTGTTATGTCGATTATATTTTAATTTGGCATGATAAATGTAAATTTAGAATAGAGTTACATTTTTATGACATCGCTTGAGCTAGAAGCTTAATTACGCCGTCCAGAAATCGTGTTAGATATATATCAACTGGAAACATATGCGTGCATGAAACATTATGTTTGAAACAAATTAACAAAACAAAAACATGAAATATTCAAAGTTTGTTGTAGTTTTGGAAACCATTGGCCAATAAGAAAACACCGTATCCATATAATGAGCTCAATCAAGGTGATGGTAGATCAATAATTCAGGGAAGCAATTGCCATCAATCTATCTGTAGCAGGTTATTATATATGTCTATGATTAAACCAAATATAAAATTAAGTACGCCAAAATCTATAGAAGAAAAGTATTCTGGTACGCCATGTTATTAAATATAATAAATAATATTATTACGTAAGGTTGCATGTGGGCTGTTATATTCTCGTCTCTTGTATTCTATATATATTCATTTGTATTTCCTTATAATGCACAGAAATGTATAGAAAAGAAATGATATTTATATTTTCTCTGTAATTCTAACATGATATCATAGAGCCAATTTTTTCTCTCTCTTCCAGCTTCATGGCTGCCATCAACTCTGAGTCTTCCTCTGCAACTCCGACGACCACCATGCCCACGACAACTTCATCATCATCCTTCACTCTCTATATCTTTACCATTCCGATCAATACAAAATTAGATGACAACAACTACCTCATATGGAAACAACAGGTAATGGCTATGTTAAAAGGTTTGAAACTTATAAGGTTTCTTGAAGGCAATGATCCCCATTCATCATCTCAAACCCTCGCTGGTGCCCAAGAAACCAATAGCGGTCAAGAAAGATTTCAAGACGAATAACAAGATCAACTGATAGTTGCTTGGCTCCTATCCTCTATGACTAAACCTATCTTAACAAAGATGGTTGGTTTAGAAACCACTTCACAAATCTGGCAGCGACTATCCACCTATTTCGCCTCTCACACGAGAGTCAAAATCAAGAAACTCAAATGCCAACTCAAAATACCAAAGAAAGAACCTTCAGTTCATACTTACCTCCTTGATATAAAAAATATCATTGATTCTTTAGCTGTAGTGGGGTCACCCATATCAACTGAAGATCACATTGACGTAATCCTAGATGGCTTACCAGAGGAATATGATCATTTCGTTACATCCATCATCTCAAGATTAAATCCTTACATAGTTGATGAGATAGAGACACTTCTCCTTGCCCAAGAAGAACGACTGGAAAAACACAAATTTCCTTAGACATCCATTTTACAAGCCAACACTATCTTTGCTCCCCATTTCACTGGAAATTTCACTCGTGCCCGTTATCAACCTACTCGGGAAAATCGTTATAGGTCACAAAACTAACAAAAGATTCCAAGATTCTCTGGAAAAACAGGCTCAACCCGCATATTCAACAATTCTTCCAGCTCTTGGCATCAAGATCACTCTTGGCAACCAGATCGTCCTTGCTGTCAAATCTGTGGAAAACAGGGACACATAGCTACTCATTGTTGGCATAGGTATGATCTAAACAATCTTAATCAACCACAACTCAATGTATCTCAATTGCCTTTCAGAGACAGTGCAATCGATCATACGTCTACAATGGGTATTAATTCAACACTTGAAGATCCCTTGTGGTACCCTGACAGTGGGGCTACACATCATATCACCAACGACTCAAACCAGTTTTTCACAAAACAGACTTATCATGGCAACGAAATGGTTAAAATTGGTAATGGTGCAAGTATAAAAATAAAACATATTGGTTCTGCTTCATTTGTATTGCCTCACATGAACACGCAAGTCATATTAAATAATCTTTTGCATGTGCCGGACATAAATAAAAATCTAATAAGTGTGTCTAAATTTGCTAAAGATAATGATGTATATTTTGAATTTTTTTCCTGACAAATGCTATGTTAAAAACCAGGATACCAACCAGATTCTTCTTCAAGGAAAAATTAAGGATGGTCTTTACGTTTTTCCAGCTTTACAATCTTCAACCAGTTACTCTGTTAACACTACTTCTGTTGATCCTAATAAGAATGTTTTACATCTGTGGCACTCTAGGCTAGGACATTCTGCCTATAATATTGTTCAACAAATACTAAAAGAATGCAATATACATTGTCCTAAACACAAACAATTTTGTCATTCTTGTGCTATGGGAAAAGCCCATCAGTTACCTTTTCAATCATCTGATACTGTATATACTAAGCCTCTTCAACTTGTATATGTTGACATATGGGGACTCTCTCCTGTGTGTGCCTCAAATGGTGCTAGATATTATATCTCTTTTATGGATGCCTTCTCTAAATACACGTGGTTGTATCTTTTGCATCATAAATCTCAAGCTACTGCTGCATTCCATCGTTTTAAAGAATTTTCAGAAAAGCAAACTGGCTACACACTAAAAAGTATACAATCTGATAATGCAAAAGAATTTTTAACCTTGCAAACCTACTTTAAAGAAAATGGGATCAATCATCGTCTAATTTGTCCTTATACTCACGAACAAAATGGTGCTATTGAGAGAAAACACAGACATATCACTGAAATGGGATTAACCATACTGGCTACTGCTTCTTTACCTATCAAGTTTTGGGGAGAATCTTTTGTCACTGCTATACATGTTATTAATACTTTGCCTACTCCTGTTCTTCAAAACAAAAGTCCATACGAAATTTTGTTTAAGGAAAAACCAGACTACACGAGATTTAAAGTTTTTAGGTGCTTGTTATCCTCTGTTAAGGCCATACAATAAACATAAATTGGAATTTAGATCTACATGCTGTTTGTTTCTTGGATATAGTTTAAATAGTAGAGGATACATCTGTTTATCTCCAGAAGGTAAAACATATGTTTCTCGTCATGTTGCTTTCAACGAAAATGTGTTTCCTTATTCTACACCAAATAATTCAAAACATATAATAATCAATCTGAAAATCCTCCTCATAACACAACTCAATTAACGATACTCAAATCTGCGTTTAATCCTACAATTACTATGCCAAACTCTGATACTGATTACTGATATTGATACTGCTCCCCCTACATCTATAGTTATCCTACATCTATAGTTAATGACGATAACTGCTCTGAAACTCTTGATGATATTAGTCAAAATAATGATAATAATCATCTTGAAAATTCTAACTCTCATCCTATGGTAACAAGAGCTAAAGTTGGTATTTTCAAACCCAAATTGTATAACTCTATTACTTCTACTTTCTTGTCTGAACCTTCTACTATCAAAGAAGCCTTGGCTTCCTCAAGCTGGTTTCAAGCAATCCAACAAGAATATCATGCACTTCTGCAAAATCAGACTTGGACCCTCACGTCACTTCCACCAGGTGCAACTATAGTAGGCTGCAAATGGATTTTTAAAAGCAAATTCAATGGAGACGGAACGTTTCAGAGGCATAAAGCACGTCTTGTAGCGAAGGGATTCAATCAAACTGAAGGCATTGACTACACTAACACATTCAGTCCTGTAGTGAAACCAACTACCATACAGGTAGTACTGTCTCATGCAGTTTCATCCCAATGGCAAATTCGGGCAGATCGACGTCAACAATGCCTTCTTAAACGGTGACTTGGAGGAGAACGTATGCAACAACCACCAGGATTTGAAACCAATAATCCTCATCTGGTATGTAAACTAAACAAAGCTATTTATGGATTAAAACAAGCACCAAGAGCTTGGTTTCAAAAGCTCAGCAACACACTGCACAATCTAGGTTTCAACTCCACCAAGAGTGACGTCTCTCTCTTTGTTAAGTTTTCAAAAAACTCTTCTTTGTTCGCTCTCTTTGTTAAGTTTTCGAAAAACTCTTCTTTGTTCGTTTTAGTTTATGTAGATGACATAATCATCACTGGGTCATCTTCTCAGCATATAGATTCTTTGATAACCATGCTAAGCAAAGATTTTTCCTTGAAGGATCTCGGGTCACTACATTACTTTCTGGGTATTGAAGTTTCTACTACATCAGAGGGTAACTTACATCTTTCTCAAACTAGATACATCAAGGAAATTCTACATCGAACAAACATGCTTGAATCACGTGCTCAACCGACACCGATGATCTCTTCTTTAAGGCTCATAAAAAATGCGTCAACTGCTGTTCAAGATCCAACCTTATATAGATCAGTGGTGGGTGCTCTACAATACGTCCTTATCACACGTCCTGAACTTTCATTTGCTGTGAACAAAGTTTGTCAGTTCATGCACTGTCCACAGGAACATCACTGGCGAGCTGTGAAAAGGATACTATGATATCTTGCAGGAACAGAAAATCATGGTCTCATCATCCAACGCAGCCAACACAAATCTATAATTGGATTTAGTGATGCAGACTGGGCTACTGATACAGATGATCGAAAATCCACCACTGGGTACTGTATATATTTTGGAGCTAACATTGTATCTTGGTCCTTTCACAAGCAGAAAGTTGTTTCTAGAAGCTCTACAGAAGCGGAATACAGAAGCATAGCTGCAGTATTAGCAGAGATACTCTGGTTAACCTCCCTTCTCCAAGAATTACATATACACATAGAAGTTCCAAAAATATATTCAGATAATCTAGGAGCAGTTCAACTTGCAGCTAACCCAATCATGCACTTCAGAACAAAGCATTTTGAATTAGATCTTCATTTTGTACGTGATACCATACAACAAATGCGGGTTCAGCTTATTCATCTTCCAGCACAGTTTCAAATAGCAGATATACTCACCAAACCAATTTCTGGAACCACTTTCTCCAGGATACGTGATAAACTTATGGTTGTTATTAATCCAATCATAAATTAAGGGGGAATATTAAATATAATAAATAATACTATTATGTAACGTTGGATGGGCTGCTATACCCGTCTTTTGTACTCTATATATATTCATCTGTATTTTCTTATAATGCACAGAAATGTACAGAAATGATATTCATATTTTATCTATAATTCTAACACATGTTGTTTTCCATTTCAGCACAACGCAACTTAATGCATGTTTTTTTGTTTAAATTGGTCTTAAAGTTTTATGTCTGTTCCGAATGTCGAAAATAATTTACTTGAAATAATTTTAATTTGAATATTCATTATGAATTTATATTCAAATTGATTTGGCATGAGACGACATGCATTTAAGTATCGATCTCTCTTTTAAATTCTAATCCCTAAATATTTATATATATATATATATATATATATCAATGTATCAAAATAATATAAATAAAATTAGAAATGTTAATAACATCTTCAACGGTATTAACTTACAACAAAATAAGGGTTAACTACTTTTCAAAAACATCATGCTTTGAATATATATAATAAATCTGAAAAAAAATAAACAAACACACACAATAAATAAATAAATAAATAAATATATATATATATATATATATATATATATATATATATATATATATATATATATATATATTCAATTTACTTGAATCACAATAGTATATTTGATTTATAATCCATGATTACAAGAAATTTTCACGAGTAATTTGTTACATTCAATGATTTTTTAAAAATTCATATTAAATGTAAATCAATAGAAATTAGTATCTAACTCATTAAAAAATAATATTAGAATCTAAATTTCAATCATTCATTGCATTTATTCTACAAAACGTGATATATAAATCTTTTTTGGTTTCTCTTCACCAGATATCTTAATATATGTGATTTAGATTAACCATATATCTTAATATATGTGATTTAGATTAACAATGAAGTTAGAATATTTATTTTCTTTAATGGGTTTATCTACTTAATAGTATGACCACAAAAAATCACAGTACCATCTCAAGTAAGCACACACAACCTCAATAGATCTTAATAGTATCCACACATTATAGCCAATATGTATATCTATTCATCATATAACATCTCATTAGGTACATTCATATGCATCTCATTCAATTAAATAGATACACACATTCTACTGTATACATATAAACATACATAATTATTTTTATATACCATAACAATCATATGCATGGTGCTTGAGTGAGACTATTTCGCTGAAGCAACATGTCTTCACGAAATAGGAAAAGACTCCTTACTTAAGCGATATCAACTTCAAAGAAGAGATATTTTTATGATCGCTTAAGCGATTGTACAAACTACTTTTACTTAAGCTATTAATGTTATTTCTTTTATTATTTGAGCATCACACCAGTCCTCGAGTGACATGATTTGTAGTATAAGTCATCAAACATCCAAATACTCCCTATAATTTTAAATCTTCATCGTATGAACAACCAAATATAATTTAAGCACTAGGTACGAGTTTCATAATAGAAAGAATAAACATTGACTTTTTTTTTACTCAAAGTGTCATTTCATCGTAGCTTGTTATATACTCCGTCCAATTTTAAAGTTAACTCTCCATTATTTGAACAATATAAAAGCTCTAAAGAATAGAGAATTACTTTGATATTTCTCACCTTCAAGCCACAAATCATAGTTTTAATGAAAAATATTATTATTTGAGTGTTCATGGTGTAACTTAAGAAAAAAAGGTTATTATTTATTTAATGTAAACCGTAAAGTTATATAAAAGAATATGGACTTACATATCTAATACAACAAGTTTTTTTTTTTTTTTTTAGAGATAATATTATACATGGTATACTAATAGATTAATACTGACCTTATTTATGTTTAAACATATTTTGTAAAATATATGCTAATTTTATAATTTTAACTATCTAGCACTAAGATAGACATTTTATGTCAATGAATTAATTTGATTTTATATATATATATATATATATATATATATATATATATATATATATATATATATATTAATAATAATAATAATAATAATAATAATAAAATCAGGTTCAAATATAAGTAAATGTAAAAACCTATAAAAAAAATTTAAGTAGAATACAAGTTAAAAATAAATTTATTCCAACTCATTCTACAAACAATCCGGAAGAAAAAAAATGGAGAAGTTTGTATGTGATGTCAACGAGAATATGATAATATTAAAAGAAAAAAAGGAGCAAAACAATGAACCAAATGACATTTGACTTACTTTGTACAGTGTTAGATAGAGGTTTGATGAAATTTTGCACCTGATTTCAAAGTTTTTTGAATGCATAATAAACCAGGGATGCTAGCCAGCATTAAGCAACCTACACCTTACTTGCTGGGAAGAACAAAGTAAATTCAGACATGGCGACTTCATTTCATGGACAGGATAATGACACCTGTAACTGATCTTATTTAACTCCTTTTAAGGTCCCCTACCATGGAAAATTGGCTACTCTTCCAAAGACATGTGGAGAAGAAGGTGACACATCATAACCCATTTCAGTAAGAGAAAACAAAACTCAAAAAGTTTTGAGAATTGACAAAAGTACAAAAATCAAATCGTGGCTGATTAAGTAAGGAATGTTTTATTTATCAGAGGAAATTCATTATCTTCATCATGTATACTTTCTGATATAAAATTTGCTATAAAGAATAGTTTAAACACATATTTTAATCATATTCCATCATTAAATTAATAAATTGGTGCTAATATGTTATGCATAGCATAGGATAGATTTTTCATGCATATATACCTTTATGACTTCTGGAGATATAGTTTTTTTTTTTATTATTACAATAGATTGAATAATAAAATTTATTATTTCGTTTTGATTTATTAAAAACTTAATTCAAAACTTGATTGAATTCGATCTTATAAAACTCTAATTCAATTCATCTAATAATTTTTTTTTATGAATACATTTGAAGTCTATATTACAAATAATGTTTAAAAAAATTAAAGTAATTTTTAAAATTATATTTTTAGATCCATTTTACATTGGTAAATATTAATTATTCATTTAATATTCTGGATTTAATTTTATTCACTGATAATTTAAAATCTTACATAATCCATAGTTATATGACATCGTTATAATGTGAAAAGTAGTATGTAAATATTACGATGATAATGATAAATATGTTACATGTATAGTTTTCCTATCTTCATGATGATGACAAGGCAAATTATTTTGTTCCAAATTGCACATGAAAAATGTGTAATGTAGTACACAAAATAAGGACAAATTGGACTAATAATGATTTGAAAATTTTTGTTTAGAAAAAAATTATTAAAGTTGAACTTCTGACCCAAAACAACTAACGTCATCCATACGTCAAAACCAAAAAAGAAAAGAAAGAAAAATGAAAAAGTAATGTTCAGCAAACAGTACTTTTTAAATATTTATTTTTCTTTTTGTTCATGTTTCTCAAACCTAAAGCCTGCTGTCTAAGAGACTCATAAACTCTAAAACTGTGTCATGTAATAAAGTGATAAAAAAGAATTATTCTCATTAATGGAATGTTATAATTGGTGTAAAATTCAGAAATGCAATCCTCTGACTTTTAAAAATGTTACCAAGTTAAAGATAACACAACCATACCCACTAAGAAGAAAACGTGATATAATTTATATTTTATATTAGTCACCTTTTGAAACCATTCTCTCCCCTTCACACCGCTGTAGAAGTTTGATGCATAAACATCATTAGTCAAACGAATCCCCACAAGGAAGCGTTGTAGTGAAAGAGAAACAGTGGAACATATTTTCTGCAAATGTTGTTAAGGAGATTTAACAACCGTACCGTCCATGATTCCGCACAACAACACATAAAAACTAAGGTCAAGCTAAAAGGGTCAGAAATCGTTTTCAAACTGCATATCTTCACTGGTTTTTACAATGGAAAAAGTCAGCTCCCTTGCATGTCCTTACCAGTTTTGAATTTCGTTAACCCTGTTATGTCCCAATGTCACGTGCCATGGTTCATGTTGCCCGTGCCATAAACGTAGACGCTACATGCATGCATGTATTCTACCTATGTATTGTGAAAGAAAATCGATTTATTTACAAAAGTAGTGTAGATTTATCTGCAAATAATATATATGGGCAAATTTTTAAAAAATTATACAATTGTGTAAGTCGTGCTTGGAAGCACGTTTTAGGATGAAGAAGTCATGCTTGGTAGCACGACTTCAGTATGTAACATTTTTTTTGGTCTTATACAAAGTCATATATGCGAAAATGACTTTTTGGAGCTTTTTTTTTTACAATCAGAAGTCGTACTAGGAAGATGACTTATACATTATTATCTTTTTAAAAAAAATTCTTACAGTTATACTTCATTATGATTTATGGATTTTTTCTCACTCTACAAAATGTTCATGCAATATTGTTTTATATTGCTTTGCCAACCTAGTACGAGAACATATGACCTTCAAAAATTACATTGCATGCAGCAAAATAACGTCATGCATGGAAGGAACACTACCTTATAATTGTCCAATACAATAGGATTGAGTATACTAAACAATTGAAAAAGAAAGTATAGTCTAAACAATAATTAAACACCCATAAAATATATGAAAAATTTCCTCCTATTATATTTTTGAAGTGCTTCGTCACTTCTTCTACTTAGATCCTAGAAAAGATACATGAAGGGGTCTGCTGTGAGAGTTTATTTTAAAAAAAAATTAATGTAGAAGTCATGCTTTCTAGCACGACTTCTGATTGTTCAAAAAAAAATTCCATTTGAACACACTACTTTATATAAAACAAAAAGAAATGCTGCATACTGAAGTCGTGTTACCAAGCACGACTTCTTTATCCTAAAACGTGTCTTCAAGCATGACTTACCCAATTGTGTAATTTTTTTAAATTTGCTCGTATGAATAATTTGCAGATAAATGTGCACCACTTTTGTAAATAAATCAAGAAAATCTAGTGTATATGCGTGTGTGTAGTGTATATGTCTTACGTGATTCATAATTACTTCTACCATGTTAATCTCCTTTTGGTTTCAAATCCAATGCAACGATCGTAGTGGTTATATATAGCAGTAAATCGTGTATGCAATTTACTATGTATTATACACGTATATCATAACACATACATGATGCATTGATGAGTATCTTCGCTGAGCCTGAGAGAGACATGTGTCACGTGGTCGGCGCCAAATCCTTTTGACTTTGAACATCTAACACTGCTTTCCTCTGCTATAAAAACACTGGTCGTCTCAGCCATCACCACAAGCAACAGAACTTCACTTCTGTGTCTTTTGTGATAAGAACTATTAAATTTTCTACCCTTTTGGCTTTTTGGAACCTTCCTGCACCCTACTCCACTTTTCATCTATATACTTTGAAAATGGGAAGAGCTCCTTGCTGTGACAAGAATGGACTCAAGAAGGGTCCATGGACACCAGAAGAAGACCTTAAACTCATCAACTACATTCAGACTCATGGACCAGGCCATTGGAGATCCCTACCTAAAAGTGCTGGTTTGTTATTTCCTTCTCCCTCCCTTTCATTAGCATTTAATAATAAAAAGATTTGAGGTCATGAGTCATATTAATTTAGAAGAGATCATGTAAATGCTGATATATATACCAAATTGTCCTAACAAAATCTTACTTTGGTTGACCTTGAGACACCATTTTTGTTGGTGCTCTAACAAGTTTCAGCATATACACGGTTTTCTTGTTCTATCTACTCGTTTATTACTATTTACTAACATATATATTTTGACCGTGTTACCTAATTACAGGTCTAGAAAGGTGTGGCAAGAGTTGCCGTCTTCGATGGACAAATTACCTTAGACCCGATATTAAGAGAGGAAGATTCTCCTTAGAAGAAGAAGATACGATTATTCAGTTGCACAGTATCATGGGAAACAAGTAAGAACTCTATGACCATTTTCCTTCATATTCATCATGATCTGTCCAATGAAAAAAATCAAAGCTTCAATATTAGAATGTCTTATGTATGGTACTAGTTTCTAATCACTAATATGGTTAATTTCTGGTTTATTTAGATGGTCATCTATAGCAGCTAGGTTGCCAGGAAGAACTGACAATGAAATAAAGAACTATTGGAACACTCACATTAGGAAGAGGCTTCTTCGTATGGGAATTGATCCAGTTACACACGCCCCACGTCTTGACCTGCTTGACATGTCCTCTATTTTAAGGTCAGTGTTGAACCCCTCCCTTAACATGCAAGGCTTCTTAGGAGGAGCCCAAGTTTTGATGAACCAAGGCTTGTTAAACCTTGCTGCTACAGCCTCTCTGCTAGAGAACCAAAATTTGGCAGCAAACAGTTATGTACAAAACCAAGTTGCTCAACCACTAGACATAACTCAGCTTCAAATGCCTGCTCATACAAATACAACCAGTGTGGAAGGATTCTCTGGCACCATGGAAAACTTCAGCTGCTCAAATTCTCCTTCTGCTGATGAGAACCTTGTTTTGCAGCAAAACCAAGTTGATTTGTTAGGTAACCATGTTTTGGTGCATTCCCTGAAAAATGCAGACCAGAACAAGGGGTGTGACTCGGTTATTCCTACGCCTGAGTCAAGTCCAAACCAGTTGAATTCATCATCCAACTATTTAAGAAGTGGCACTGAGGAAGAGAAGAACAGCTTTTGTAGTGACTTGTTCGAATTTGAAATTCCTGAGGGTTTGGACATTGCTGATATTTTTTGTAATGTCCCACATACTAATTATTGAAGTGTTAATCTATTAGAAGTTATCTGAAGGTGTGGCTTGTGTTGCCCCTTTTGGATGCATTGTTGCATGTATATAAATTCGAGTATTTTGCTGTTGAATTTTGTTGTTGATACAATTGGATGTTCCTCAGTTTGTATTCATACGTGAAATTTTGATTTTTGAGAATATTGTTGGAGTTTTCTGAGTTTCAACTTCTGTTGAATAGTGTATCTGATTTTATAAATAACTCGACACTCTCTTATCTTTTTTCATAAAATTTCTTCCTTTGAATTTATATATAAGACTTTTTTTAGTTTTTCTCTTTTATAAAATTATCTTTTATCTGTGTGGTATTGAAAATTTTCACCAAAATAGTTTTAAATTATTTTAATCCATAAGTAAAAAATTCTGTATGAATTGTTTCTATTTTCTATTATATATGTAGAGCGGAGAATTTAAGAGTTTAATTTTAAAAGTTAATATTTTACAATTGTTGTCTCACAATATTGATTATTTAAATGGAAAGTAGTTAAATGGGAAAAAGATATAGTTAGTCTCAATTATTTTAAGGTTTGAAAAAGTATTATAATTATTGATTATTTTAATGGGAAAAAATAAATCAAATACTTTTTTAATAGGTGTTAGTTAATTAACCATTATGTTTTATATTTAGGACCAAAGAAGTTTCAAATAAATGTAGTTTTAACTTTTTAAAAAATTAAGTTAATTAAAGTTATCAATTTTTTGAATAAAAATTAATCCACTCATTCTTCGATTATCCCAGTTCCCTTAAATATAAGTATTATATTTCTTGAGATAGCAAAATTATTTGAATAATTCATATTTACTGGTATTTTTAATTTGTGTAAAAAAAAACAATGAACTTTACATGTTTTAAAGTTTATGTTTTTTAATCAATAAAATTAATATATGGAATAGGAAGATTTGGTGTACTCCATCTCATTACATAGTAATTCAAAGACAGTTCTTTATTTATATACTAGAGTGTCCAAATCTTTCATTTTTTAAAATACAGCTCTTATAATCATAAAATCAACCTCTTGATTCTATTACAACTACTACATTAAATCGTTATATCACTTTTTTTTCACAGATATAGTTAATATAAGAGTACCATATAGTGATCTAAATGGTAGTGCAGTTGTCCGTTTTCCAGCCCAATACAAGTGCATGTCGAAGATGTTACAATCATAAAAGCAGTAAAGTTTCTTGAAATTTCCTTAACAATACCTCCTCTCAGGCCCTCCTTCACTAATTCTCTCTCAATGTATATGTCAAATAACTGTATTCCTAAGCTGCTAAATGTTTAAACATTAATGATCACAATTTTCGAAAAAAATAGAAATACTGTGTAGGTTTCATTTTTAAGAGAAAATCTACTATGAGTAATATTACTTTGACATTCATACGTGGCATACTCCCAGTTGACACTGCTGATGTGGCAAAAAATAATATTTTTTTTAAGCCAGCATGAAAAGTTCTAATTTCAGAATCCTAAAAAGCACTCACACCTTCTCCACTCCCACTCTCTCAGTCTCCCACTCTCTCACTCTCTCACTCCCGCTCTCTGCACTCTTACTCTCTCGCTCTCTACACTCTCACTCTCTCGTTCAATGGAGGTATCTCTCACTCTCTCTTCGTCCACTGTCTGGCTCTCTCGATCTGTCTGCGCTCTCAAGGTCTCTGTACTCTTCGTCTCAACAAAAGGTTGGTTTTTTATTTCGTTTATGTTGGAAAAGTGTATAAAGGTTGCTCTTTTAAGTAATTTTTCATGCAAAAGGATGTTTTTTTTTTTGTTTGTGGAATGATTTCAGTGTAAAGTTTGGATTTTCATGTGGTTTTTGATGGAAAAGGAAGTCTTTTTGGTGGTTTAACAGTTCTATTTTTGGTTGATGCTGGATCTGAAAAGGTTTTTGTGTTTGTCGTTTGATTTCGTTGGTGGTTGAAGTAAAGTTTGTTTTTTTATGTCATTTACATGATCGTTCTTGGTTCTTGGTTGAAAAAAGAATGTTTTTTGTAAGTGTTTTAAGTGATTTTTCATAGAAAATGATGTTTTTGTTTGTTTGTCGTTTGATTTCCATGTAAAGTTTGTGTTTTTATATGCTTTTTTCTAGAAAATGAAGTCTTTTTGGTATTCTGTTCTTCGTCGTTGCTGGAATATAAAAAGTTTTTGCATTTAGGGTTTGATTTCCATTGGTGGTTGAAGTAAAGTTTGGTCCTTTGTGTGATTTACAGTGTTCTTCTTGGTTGTTGATGGAAAAGGAATGATTTTTGTAAGGGTTTTAGGTTTGTAATGTTTGAATCTGTTAGTTTTAGCAAGTGATGAACACATGTGAGTTGAGTCGCCAAAACATGAACTAAGGTGTCCTCTCATTAAAGAAGGGGTAACCACACGTGTTTTGTCAAACAATAAGTGGTTCCGAGCTTACAAAAAATTAGTGATTACCCATGTTCTAATGAGGGGACAGCTCAGTACAAGCTTTGGCGACTGACGAACAAAACACAACAATAACAGTATCCATAATTAACTACGAAACCCAAAGATTTCGTGTTACATACAAATTTACACATTTGCATGAATCTGGTGTTGTATTTTGTGTTACATCCATCAAACGGTTCGTGATATATTTTGCTGACATGGTCTTTTTACATGTGTATACTGTTCAATCTGGTGGATTTGTGTCACTCCCCACATCGCTAGGAAACACATAGGAGTCAACGTCTGCAACAGGTTACTCAAGTTTTAACGAGGGGACACCTCAGTAGATGTTTTGGTGACTAAATACATTATGACCATTTTGGCATTTTAAGTTCTTATGTCTTTCAGTTATAATTGTGTGAATTGCTTCCATGACCCTTTTATGTACCAAAATATGATAAATTGACATACATGTGTGTATAAATAACATTTGTCAACCTATAAAACATCAAAGGATACCCATGTTTTAACGAGGAGACACATCAGTTCAGGTTTTGGCGACTAAATGCAGTACGACCAATTTGGCATTTTAAGTTCTTATGTCCTTTAGGTACAACTTGTAAATTGCTTGGATGACCCTTTTATATACTAAAATATGATAAATTGACACACATGTGTGCATAAATAACATCTATCAACCTACAAAACATCATGGGTTACCCATGTTTTAACGAGGGGACACCCCAGTTAACGTTTTGGCGACTAAATATAGTACGACCAATTTGGCATTTTAAGTTCTTATGTCTTTCAATTACAACTCTGTGAATTGCTTGGATGACCCTTTTATGTACAAAAATATGATAAATTTACATACATGTGTGAATAAATAATATCTGTCAACTTACAAAACATCATGGGTTACCCATGTTTTAATGAGGGGACACCTCAGTTAACGTTTTGGCGACTAAATGGATTACAATCATTGTGGCATTTTAAGTTCTTATGTCCTTCAGTTACAACCCTGTGAATTACTTCCATAACCCTTTTATGTACCAAAATATGTTAAATTGACACACATGTGTGCATAAATAACATCTGTCAACTTACAAAACATCTTGGTTTACCTATGTTTTAATGAGGGGACACCTCAGTTCACGGTTTTGCGACTAAATAACAATTTAAAGCAATATGATGCAACATTTGCCCAAAGAAGTCATATTTTACAACATTGAACACATATGTAAATAACAATTTAAATAACAAGATTAACAACAATTAATTGTTGCGACTTTTTACATTCCTTAAACCACCCCTTATAGATCCTTTTCTTTTCTTAGGGAATGTGGTAAAAGGAGGTCTTAATTTAGAGGATTTAAGAATCATCCTCTTTACTGGAGTCTTTGTTCAAGTTCTTTTAATGGTGGGTGCTTCTGCCTCTGTCTTCCGGGTTGTTGTTGTGGTTGGTGCTGGGGATGCTGGTGGGTTTCCTGCTAGGGTTGCTGGTGGGTTTCCTGCTAGGGTTGCTGGTGGGGGAGTGGCCATGTCATATAAGGACTCGAATGCACTCCTGACTTTAATCTTTTAAATGGAGGTTGTCCCTTTCTTGAAACTTGTACAGAGGTATGAATATCTATGTTGAGGTCGTCATTGATGAAATTAAATACATCTTTTCCACCAAGAACCAACAACAAAATTGTAAAACGACCATTAAATATATCTTTTCCCTTTCCAGCCATCAATGTTCAAACTCCAAATTAGCTTGTGTGCATTAGTAATGGTTCCAACGCTGCATTAATAAGAGGTTACACCTTCTTTAACGAGGGGACATCTTCTCTCAAGTTTTGGCGACTATACACATGAACACATCAACACATAAACAACACTAACGTGTGTCACCAAAACTATAACTAAGGTGTCCCCTCATTAATGAAGGGGTAACTAGTGAGGTTTTGTAAAATAATTATCATTGTCATTGTCAACACCTAATATTGTCCCGATTTGTTTAATAATTTCTTAAAATATTAATAGTAAATAATTCTCTTTTAGTTAGAATTTTGAAATTTTTGCTCTTATTTTCTTTTATTTTAAAAAGGAAAGGAAGTAAAAATTTCAATGATACGGTTTAATCTTTCTTTTTATCTCTTTCTCATCTTAGAAAAATTGAAAATAAATATAATTATTTTTGTTCTTTATTAATCTTTTATCTTCTTTATCAAAATCAAATAAAAAGTTTTTTTTCTTTCATATACATTTTACGTTTTCTTTCTTAAAATTATAAAATTAAAAATAACCCAAAAAAATAGAAAATTCCAAATTAGAGATCCTCTCTTACAGCTGCACCATCCTTATGTTAGAAAGCTCCAAAATCCTTAATTCTCTGGTTCGTTCCAACTCTCCTGCAATGCTTCCTATCTCTGCAATGCTTCCTATCACTGCAATGCTTCCCCATCCTATGGCTAGCACCAGCATTACCTCATTCTAACAAGAGTGCCTCTACAACATTTTCTCCCACAGCTAGCATTACCTCATTCCTGCAAATGGTTCCAAGCGAGCCCTTCAACGGTCATTGACTCCATCTTTTAACCTTATTATCCACACAGTTCCACAACTCCTATAACAGTATGGTTTCCCCTTCAACCAAGAAAAAAATAATGATCTTGAGCTCTAAAACATCTCAAAGATAAGTCACTAGAAAGTGAGGAAGAAGAAGATTAAGTTTTCAAGTGAGGAAGAAGATTAAGTTTTCATAAACTTGAAAAGCTTCCAGGGATACAAGGCTTTGGTAGATATAATTACAAACAAGGAAGAAAAATAATTACAATCAACAGGTATGATCATAACTGCTCTGTTTATTGCTTCTGCCTTGCTTGCCTTGACATGGGTTTGGTTAAATTTGTTCAGTATCAAAATCGAATAAGAAATGTTCAGTTAATCTGCTTAATAGATTTCTTTTTCTAAATGATACGAACTGGAAATCATACCTCAACACTCCCATGGAGTTGGTGTCTTCCAATAGTCAACCAATTGCGTGAAACATCAAACGCAAACGCAAACCCAAATCAGAAACCAGAATCCTAAACATATACAGACACCAAATTCTTCAACCACAAAATACCCAGAGCAAAAATTCAAGATTAATAACCTTCATTCCTCAAAGCACCATTAATTTCCCTTTCCCACATCCGCCAAGCCCTCTTATCCCCCTTTCTAAACCTAACGCGAACCCCTTCCATCACTCAAGCCACCTAGCACCTCCATCCCATCGACGAGCCGCCCCAAAACCGCAAGCCAAGCCACCCTCCAACTCCACCATAATCGCTGCCAAACGACCGTTTATGCTTGCGCCGTTACCCCTCTTCGTTCTCCAAAGCCTTTGCTTGTCAATATGCCTCTTTCTCGCTTTGAGTTTCCAAAGAAACCTTCAAATCTGAGTTCTTTTTTTCGCTTCACTACCACTACACCACCACGAGCTCCTCTACTCAAGGCACCGAGCCCACACCTTTGTGCCAAACAATCCTAAACCTCCTTCCACGTGCCTCTAACCCCCAAATCCCACCAGCAACAACCACCTCCGCTCCCCAACGCTCACCGTCGTCACCTTAAGTCCACCTCCAAACCACTATACTAGCTCACCACTTATAACGCTGAACAAAATCGAAAAAAAATATGCTAAGGTAGAAAAAGAAATGAAAGAACGGATGAGAATGGGGAGCAGGGGAGGACGAATGGGGCTACTGCCTTCTTTTTTTCCTTTGCAATAAAGTGACGTGATGGTTCTAAGCTTGGGTTCATCACGTTGGAGATTTAAGCGGGAAGTAAAAAAGGTAAAAAAATGAACTTTTGATGTTAGCATTTAGGGTCCGTTTGGATCCAGGGTTCCACTGTTACAAGAGACGGAAAAGCGGAATCATCAGCTGTTTGTTTCAAATGATTTAAAAGGAAATGAGAGCGCAGAAATGAGGGAGAAGAGGCAAAGGTGGTATCTGCTGAAAGAAGAGATTTAGACGCAAAGCTACGTCATGTTTATGAAATTACATTATTATCCTTGTTTTTTTTAACTTCTGTAACTTTATTCAACTACAATTCCACTGCCTTCAATGTATTAATATTGGTTTCAACTACCTATACTTGTATACTTCCACTGCCTTCAATGTATTAATATTGGTTTCAACTACCTATACTTGTATTAATATTGGTTTCAACTACCAATATTCTTTCTTTAATGCCTTCACCCTGTCTTTAATGCCTTCACCCATGTGTGCCTTGTATTTTGTATTTACTTATTCATACGCCAACCATGCGTAATGTATGCACTCGAGACTGGGAATACAGATAGACCATATTAACTTGTTTTATTACTCCTTACTGTGGATTCACGAGTGAGAATTTGAAAAGACTGTTAAGAAGCTATCTTTCAGAGATTACTTCTTACTGTGGATTCACGAGTTAGAATCTGGAAAGACTGTGAAGAAGCTATGTTTCATAGATTCCCGTAAGCAGCTATGTTCAGAGATTCCTGTAGGTTGCCAGAGATTCTCACGGACATGGCAGTCGTTGTTGATGGTCTGAGGGGATTTAAATTTCTTGTTATTATAAAGATGTGTGCTGCTTGTAGTCGAGTGCGCCAGTGGAGTGTCATTGTTGAGCGGGTATGTACATGGTAGTTCCTTGAGTTCTAAGTAGCACTATTCGTCGAACACGGTGACTGTTGGTGCATGAAGCACCGTTCCTCGACGTACGTGGAGGCAGGAAGGTTCGTCCTGGTGCAGCAAGCGCGGTGGTGGTCCAGGAAGCACAAGAAAGACCCAGGTTTGGTACTTAATCGATTATACATGCTTTCATAACCTATTATATTTGTATTTTGCATCTTTAATTGATTAACAACCATTCATAATCGATTATACCACCATTTTATATTGATAATCGATTAGCTTGATGTGATAATCGGTTATACCCGATTTTTATACTTATAATCGATTATGTTGTTTTTGATAATCGATTATATGTATTTTTTAATTTATTTTATAGTTTTTTAACGGTTTATTATTTTTCTTTTGTTTTTTTTTCAGTATTGTTAGTTTTTTTTCTCTCTATTGCTTTTATTAGTGGTTTATTGTTGCTTTTATTTATCTGAGTTTGTTGTATTTTGCAGATCTGTAATATTTGTTTGTATATAGTATGTTGTAGAAGAAGGTTATTTTATTTTGAATAAGGTATATAAATGATATTATTTTAAAATTTTAATTAATTTATAAATATTTTGTAGAAGAATGTTATTTTATTTTTTGGATTCCTTTATTTAAGGTTATTGTGTATGTGTTGATGATATTACGTAAAAGATATACAAATAATATTAATTTAGAATTTTAATTAATTTATAAATATTATTATATATATTTAGACTTAATTAGAGTATTTCATGTATTAACAGGGGAGATTTATTATAATTAGAAATGATATTTTAATTGTTTTTATTTGAATTTAAAAAATTAAATTAGATTGTTATTTATCTTTATTTATTACAAATAATTGTTTCATTTTACTATATATTAGAATTAATTAGGATTTAAGGTACTATATATTTGAATTACGAATAAGTTAAAAAAATAGTTGTGTGTATAATTTAATTGAACTAAAAATATTTAAGAATTTAGAAACAATTTTTACTTAGTTAAATAATTTTTTATATGAATAAATTTTATTTTGTATTAAATTTTATTTAAGTTTGTTATACGTTTAGGTAATTGTATAGGTTTCTTACAATGCTTGTGTTTCTGAGTATTTTTTTATAAAGTATTTAGGAGTTACAATAACTTTTTATGTGAATGAAAATTAATTTTGTATTAAATATTGTTTAATTTTATTATTTAGGCTATTATATACATCGTTTTACAATATTTATGTGTGTAAATATTTTTATAGGATATGTAGTGATTATAAGTACGTAATTAATTTTGAATATGATAATTTAAGAAATAGTTGTTTGTGTAATTTCATTCAATTAAAAAAATTTAAGAACTTAGAAACACTTTATATAATAAATTTAGTTTTGTATTAAATATTATTTAAATTTATTATAGGTTTAGGTTACGATATAGATTTTTTATAAGATTTATGTGAGTATATTCTGAATTGAATATTTAAGATTTATAAATGCGTTTTATTATTATAATTAATTCTGAATTATAAATAATTAAGAATTTAGAAAAAAAAATATTTAGTTGAATACATTTTTATTGAAATGAATGTAATTTTGTATTAAATTTTATTTAAGTTTCTTATAAGCTGAGGTTATTATATAGATTTTTTTTACATTATGTACCTGTTACAGTATTTCTTATATAGGGTAAATAGTAATTATTAGTATTAATTTTGAATAATTTAAAAAATTAATTTACCTGTTGCACGTATAATTTAATTGAATTAAAAATATTTAAAAACATAAAAACAATCTTAATTTAATTGAATAATATTTTATGCGAATGAATTATTTATAATTCAAAAAATTGTTGTATGTATAATTAAATTAAA
>Ga0209700_104831_pt1 | contig 23652 bp, 8 predicted proteins | sample SiratroredBW_FD_187528 | JGI IMG/M metagenome (GOLD analysis project Ga0209700, IMG submission 187528) | Root nodule microbial communities of legume samples collected from California, USA - Siratro red BW (SPAdes) (version 2) | ecosystem: Host-associated > Plants > Roots > Nodule | place: USA...
ACAGGAACGAACGAAAATGAACAAAGATGAAGAAAATAGAGAACACAAGATTTAACGAGGTTCGACAATTTGTCTACGTCCTCGGGAGCGTTTGAGCGGCTGTGTTTTGTTATTAGAGAGATCAATCACTAGGGTTACAATTACAGATGATTATATAAATAACCCTAAACAAGGTACAATAACCAAAATACCCCCGCACTCCTGGCCCAGCCCACAAAGCCTATAACTTCCCCTATTGGTATTATGAGCCATACCTAATAAATACCTTGTTGGAAGAATTCGAGGGGGAAATACCGGAGAGATCGCAAACAATGAGACATGAGCCAACATATAAGGGAATGACACCACCTTCAACCCAAAACCTTAAGGCGTTGGGTTTGTGGGTCTTCTTTCTTATATATTGCTCAACTTTCTCATTTCTACCCAATGTGGGACTTAGACTCACACCTGAATATCTAACATATATAAACCTCAATTAATTTTAATTAAAATTGAGACTTTTAATCAAATCAAAAATATAATATACACATAACTTTTTCATAATAAAATCACGTTATATATTTTAATACAACTTATCAATTTAATAAATATGATGTAAAAGCTTTATTTTTGTAATAAAATTTAAATATTGATCGTCCTACTTAGCAATAAAAAAGGAATTAACTCTTTTAGTACTATCAATGCAACTACAAGATACACGTGACAGTATAAATAATATTATCCATTAATATGTGTCATTCATTCCTTTCAGCTTTTGAATTATTGTGGATGGCTGTTTCAATCATCTTAATAATACCATCGTGGTTGTTTAAAGGATTGGATACCATCTTATTAATGTTTTTTTGTTTTATGATCTTATTCTTTCTATTCCCTTTACAAGTCTTCTCTAAAGTTTTAGATAAAATTAATAAATATAGTTTTGTTTATCTAAACAAAATAGTTTTCAGGTTTCTTATTTAGTATTTTTTATTTATACTTCAAGGTTAAGCGAAAAATATAAGTTAAAAATAATTAACGATGCATGGATCTTTAAAAATATAAATAATTTTTTTATATAAAATAAAAAGACAAAAAAGATAAATAAAAGGCAAATAGAATATTATTTTTTAACATATTTTCTATTATTGATTAAAATTGAAAAAATATAAAAAGATTGTGTGTAAGTTGTGAAATAATTAAGAAGTTAAACCGAAAAAAAAATATATTACCTGGTAAATTTAAGAAAATAAATAATTTATTTAAAAGACTGTGCTGTGGACTGTAAGTATAATTGTACGCATCTATAGTACAGAAAAAATAAATGCCTTCAACGTCCTTAACAAATTCAATGTAATTTATCTTTTGGTTTACAGATTTATATATTGTTTTTCCTTCTTTTACAACATTTGTTTACTACAATTCAACGGTTAGAAAATTTGGTGGAATTGTTTAGGAATCCAATTGAGAATTTTAATGTTCTTTTTAATAGGTCACTTGCAAAGGAAATACCAGCTGTTAATTAGTTTTTTTTGTTTTTTTTTATGGTTACTGGTTCGATTTTGAAATCGACAATGGAAGTGAAACTTTAAAACAATTGTGATCTATAATTAAATTATAAAAAAATAATAAATAATGTATTCAAAGGATTTCATTACACATTTAATTTTTTAGCTCACGCTAACAACTCATAATATAAAGCTGTAAGAACTTCCTTTGTGGTTTAATTTAAATATGGGATAAATTAAAAAGCAATGATTAAATTTAGTTTACATTCAAACTCTAATTTATTTAATTAGGTATATAAGGTAATGTGTGATGTGTGTGTTTTTAGGTTTAGATTTGGATGAAGTCTGATAATTATGTTTTAGTTTGGATATAACTACTAAATATGGGTAATATATTTATTTAAAACAAGTTGGACTTTGCCTTTTGGTTACGGTAGAAATAAAAGTGAGTTTAGTAAGTATGTTAGGTTTAAGTTCCATTTTTTTTTTCTTTTTTCACAAATCACTCATTTATTTCATTTTTCTTCTCTTCCCAACTCGTGCATTCAAAAATCTCTTTTTCCCCCCTTTGTGATTTTTAACCTACAAGCTAGTCAAGGATACTTAAATTATCAATATTGCTTTATTTTTTTGTTTAACTTTGTTTTCCTCAAGATATTATGAAAAAAAAAATTAAGGTAAGTGGAGCTAGTTTAGTTTTAACTTTCAATTTAGGGTTATAAGTGATTAATTGATGGTATGTTGAGAACGTATCCCTCATAAAACTGACTAAATTGAGGATTTTAAAACGTCATGTTATTGATTTTATGAACTAGAGTCAAATTGGGGTTTTTGACCATTATTCATGAGTAATAACTTAGATAATTTTATCAGAGATAGCATAAATTAATGCATTAAGATGTGTAAATTCTATATCACTGTTACATGTCTATATTTTAACCTAAGGCATATATTAAATTGAGATTTTACTTTGTAATGATAAGTCAAATTTAGTTTATCTCGGTGTTGAATGCATTGCCCATAGATTAGAAGTTGCTTCTATTGTCTAAGCTGATGAAATGGTATTTAGTTAATTTAATAACCTTTTCAAGTTTAAGGTTATGACAGGTAATTTTGTTATTATCATTTGAGTCAAAAATCTTTTACTCAAACAATATCTTAGATAAAACTATCGTAAAAAATTATTAAACACGATAAATTCTTTCTCTCAAACAAATATATTAACGCAATATATAACTTTTAAAAATATTAAACTAATTACATTCTTTTATTATTGTTCACTTTTAAATAAGTATGAAATTATAATATTAAATTTTGATTAATAAAGTTTATTTTTATATAAAATTATTGAGTGCAACATAAATCCTCATTTCATATACATAGATAGAAAGAGATAGTAAGTGATTGGCAAATAAAAGAGTTAAAAATGATCTTGAAATATTTTCAAATATATATATATATATACTCGAACGATTCGTGGACTAAAGAAAACTCATAAAAAATTAGAATAATATCTTCAACTCAAAATCAATGCATCATCTTTAATTTAAAATCTTAAAATTTAATATTTTTATATTTTTATTTAACATATTTGATTTTTTCATATCTACTCAAAATGCTGGTATACTAATTTATTATTTAAAAAACTATAGCAAATGTTAAACCTTTACCAGATTAAATATGATACTTGAGATGAATTTACAGACATGACTGTCGGAGTTAAAAGTTTCACCAAAAAAAATTATTAAATTTGACGAAATGAATACACGAGATTTAATGTGAATATTTATATACCATATATTATATAATAGTTTGAGGTGCATGCATGAATTTCAAATACAAAAAAGATCTGCACTTATTTTATAATAGTGACACGTGGGATTTGATTTGGAGACATTGCGCTCTATTTTATACTCAACAGTCACACACCTAACCTAACACCACCGTTGCATCCTTCAATCAAATTCACTTCTGCATGCCCCCACCCTTCATTCACATCATTAGCTGGCACCCAGTAACACCATATTCCTACTCTCTAACACCCTCCTTAATCAAACACATTCTTTGTTTAACAGATAACAAAATAAAAATGTAAGAACATATAAGTATTATATATGTTCAATTTTCTAAATAATTCTGCGTCTTCATCACGCCACAGTGTAAGTATAGTTTATATAGAATAGAACACAAATTACCTGTCTCATATTGTTACTCACCAATAAATTTTAGTATGTAAATAAAAAAAGTTGTATGGTTCTCAAGATATTTGTAAATATTTCCATAATAAGATTTTCGTATATTTTGAGAATTGATCATTTAATATATGATTTGTTTGTTCTGATTCCCACGGTTTATAAGGTTAAAGTGTTATTTTTTAAAATATTTTAGGTTTTCTGCAATAAAATCCATTTAAAATCGTTGAAGATATTAGCATAAGCATCTGGACTGATTTCGATTACAAATTCTATTTAGAAGATATGCATGGTACTGTGGGAACAACGAATTTTAGAAATGAACCAGACATGTCCTAATTAATTAAGACTACTTCTAAATAGAGGTACTCTATAATAAATTTATATACTTTTCTGTAACATCACATTGATTTTATAATTTGAGTAAGCAACAAACTTTTATGTTTTATTTTTTAAACAGATCCTATAATTCAATGTACTTGACACTTTTACTATATTTCTTTATTTATTTGTATTTCAATTTAACTTAAAAAATAAAGCTGAGGCCACAAAAAGAGAACATCAATAGGTGCTATATGCTGCAAGCTCTTCCATCACATGGAGTAACGAGAGAGTTGCTCTCCGATTCAGCAAAGTTGTTGCTCAAAATTGAAGATTTCTGTAGCAACTTTCCTTAAGAACATTTTGTTCCTGGAGAAAAGGCATAGTAAGTCTTAGATGAGAAGTAAAAGAGGAGAGAAAAAGTTATAATAGAAGAAATGTTAATATGGATTTAGGGTAATTATTTGGAAAGAAATAATTTATAGAAAAAAGAAGAGAAAGAAGAGAAAAGACAAAAGGGAAAGAAGGTGAAGAGAGAAATATAAGGGGGGCATGGGTCTCCGATTTTGCAGTTTGTTTGTCTGAAGTGATAATGGGGTTCTTTATCATTCTATGAATGCGAAAATGAAATGAGTGGTAACATAATTTCATTGTTGAAACACGGCAACAACGTTGAAAACCATTGTCTAACCACACTATCTAGTTTTGGCGGTCGCTCCAGCTTCGTCACAATTCGCAACTATAAAAACAGTCAAAGGGACACAACAACGTGCACGAGAAGGTACTATACTCTCACTCACATACTGAAAAATAAGAGAAACAGAAAAACAAAAGCCTAAAATAAAATCTTTCTATATACTAAAAAAAATGAGGGATTCTTCATTCTGTTCTTTCTCTCTCTGTGCAATGTAGGTCGCCGGAGAATGGCAAAGTGTCACCGGAATAACGTCGGATCCATCGCTCTCGACCACCGACACGCGGCCAAAAATGCCAGTGCTGGCGGCCACTTCCGCGTGCTCCGCCGCTTGATCTTCGACGCAGTGAGCTGCGGCGGCACCTCTCGCTACCGGTATCGCCAGCGTGGCGGCGAGGAAGGAGACGTTGGCGAGTTTAGCTCGGTGGCTAGCCATGCAGAGAAGGAGGAGAGGTCGGAGAGGAGGTCGGAGAAGCTGTCGGATCTGCTGAGCGCGGTGGAGATGAAAACGGAGGCGGAGGCGGAGAGGAAGGAAGAGGCATTGGCGGAGCTGAAGCGAGCGGTGAAGGAGTTGCGCGAGGAAGACCTCACGATGCGGAGAATCGCGGCGGCGAGAGTGAGGTCGCTAGCCAAGGAAGATTCCGAAGCGAGAGCGAATCTCGCAATGCTCGGAGCAATTCCTCCTCTCGTCGGAATGCTCGATTCGGAAGACGCTCATTCGCAAATCGCTTCGCTCTATGCTTTGCTCAATCTGGGAATCGGCAACGATGCGTAAGTAATTTACATTTTCATTCAAATCAATTGTGGTTTTCACCTAAATATTTTATGTATATGAAAAGTTAATTTAATTTAACTATTTCAGAAACAAAGCGGCTATAGTGAAAATCGGCACTGTGCACAAGATGCTGAAGCTAATTGAATCGAGTGATGCGGATTCGTCGGTGGCGGAAGCAATTGTTGCGAATTTCCTTGGATTGAGTGCTTTGGATTCGAATAAACTGATAATTGGATCCTCCGGTGCAATACCGTTCCTGGTTAGCACCTTGAAAAATTTAGACGCTAGTAAAACCGCGTCAGAATCCCAGTCGCAAGTGAAGCAAGATGCTCTGCGAGCTTTGTACAATCTCTCGATCTGTCAGAGCAACGTTTCGGTGGTTTTGGAGACTGATTTGGTTTGGTTTTTAGTGAGCGCAATAGTGGACATGGAAGTGAGCGAGAGGTGTCTGGCGATTCTGAGCAATTTAGTGTCGACGCCGGAGGGAAGAAAAGCGATCAGTGGTGTGAGCGACGCGATTCCGATTCTGGTCGATGTGTTGAGTTGGACGGACTCGCCGGAGTGCCAAGAGAAGGCGTCGTATGTGCTCATGATTATGGCACACAGAGCTTACGGGGACCGGCGGGCCATGATCGAGGCAGGGGTTGTGTCGTCGCTGCTTGAGTTGACTCTTGTCGGAACCACCTTAGCTCAGAAGAGGGCATCCAGAATATTGGAGTGTTTGAGGGTGGATAAGGGGAAACAGGTTTCTGGGAGCTACGCTGCAACCTTGAATTTGGGTGTCTCTGCTCCTATCTATGGTGGTTCTTCTTCATCCGATGGTGGAGGAGGAGGAGGAAAAGGGTTGTTGGTGGAGGAGGAAGATGGAACGTTGATGAGTGAGGAAAAGAAAGCGGTGAAACAGTTAGTGCAGCAGAGTCTGCAGAATAACATGATTAAAATCGTGAAGAGGGCCAACTTGCGTCAGGATTTCGTTCCACCTGCTCAAATTGCTTCACTCACTTCGAGCTCCACTTCGAAGAGCCTTCCATTTTGAAGAACAATGAATAAATCTTTTCACATTGTAGTTTCGTGCAGTTTTTGGTCTTGTAGCTATTTCCTAGCACTTATAAAATAGTAGATTATATACTATAATAATATCAATTTCTACTTCAATTGTGTAGCTTTTGGTTCTATTGTTTTTTGGGTGTCTGCTAAGGATACATTCTGTTTCTTTTACATGAGCTATTCGAATTTGAGCTTTAGATGTGCAAGGTTTTAGTGTAGTTTGTTGGAGTGGCATGGCAGAAAAAATGGAAAATCTCAGGGTTGCTTTAAGAATGCAACCTCTATAGTAGCGTCCCTGCATTCAAATAGTCCCTTTCTCATCATAACGCACTTTTGTCTTTCCATTTGGTTCGGCTATTTGCTTTTGTTGTTCAAATTGTAGTTAATAAAATGGATGGGTTGTAGGTCATTTTCGTCTATAACATATATAAAGGGACTGCTCACTGCCAATTTCTATTTGAGAATCTTTCTTCACTTTCTTTGCAAATTTCACATGTACGACTTTCGGGAATCTCTGGATTAGCAGAGACGAACACGATTTGTTAAACATTCGCAGTGAGATTTTGACTGTGAAAGCCATAAATTTTGTCAGATAAAAAAATTCATTTATAACAGAGAATCCGTTTGCTGTCACATGACATGGTTCACTGTAAATAAATGATATTGAATGTTTGAAACGATAGATGACCTGTTGCATTTTCTCGGCACTGCGTAGTACTACGTGTTACCTTACTTGGTATTGGTGTGGGGTCCACAGTCATACGAAATAATGTTATGTTATCTTCTGCCAGTGCTTTAATTTTGTCGAATTTCAGTGAAAATATTCTATTGTTAAGTATTTTCAATATAAAAATCAATCACATTAACCATTTTGATCACAGAGAGGGCCCATTTTCATTGACTTTCTTCAAATTTTAGGCTGCTCTGAGCCCGAGGTTCCAAAAGTGTGTTTCTATTATTTGAGCTGCAATGTTTTCTAGTTGGATTGCAAGAAAGTCTAGAATTTGCATCCCACGCAATGATGAGTGCTAACTAATGGCTAGTAAATTCGTACAAGGGTACACTCAAATGTTTTATATAACCTAATTGTACTGTAATTGTATTTAGGTTTAATTCAAGTTTAAAAAAAACTAATATTTTGGACATTGGTGATACTCTAACAGTGATTTGATAACAATAATTCTATAGATTTTATAACAATTTATAATACAAATTTTGATATTTTAAATCTCCAGTTTAAGTTTAATTTAACTCTAATAATAAAATCAATGTGTGTATACTAACTGTTTTGAATCAACTGATAGGATAAATGATCCAACTAATTCTTAAATAGGAAAAATGTTTCCAATTTAATTTTAAAAAAAAGTGCAACTTTGATTTAAACTTTTAAATGTATATAAAGTACAATAAACTATACTAAACTAAGAACCATATATTTTTTTATCAAACTATAATATTCAGAAACAGTTCTTATATCTTACATAATTAGACACTAGATCAGATAGATAATTTAAAATTAATATTTGGGCTTATTTCAAACCTAAATTAGTAATGAACATTTACTTGTAGTTAATGATAGTCAAAACAATGGAAGTTTCCCAAATGAGAAGATTCCATATATATATATATATATATATATATATATATATATATATATATATATATATATATATATATATATATATATAATTAGCAATTAAAAAAATAAGTTATAACAATAATTCAAATTTTGACTATTTTTTTTTTTTGGAAAAAGTTATCTCCCATTCATGTACATTAACTTAAAATCCAATATATTTTGAAGTGCATTTATTTTAGTCAAAACATATCTTATAGAATTTTCACCTTTTTAGCTTTTTAAATTTAATTTCCCACAGTTTTTCAAACTTAAACTTGAGAAGATCCATATACTAACATGAATTCCTTGAAGAATACATAATTAGAATGATGAAGGCGACTTTTGTACAATAATCATAGACATGAGAGGTCAAGTTTCCGTGTGCTTGGTACTCCTTCATTATTACATGTAATATAGTCAAACTGAAACCTTCATAGATTGCATTTATGCTCACAGTTTCCTATACCTTTCCATTGCACAAGTTGAGCTTCAAAAATATGAATTGATTAATTATGTTCAGATATCTTACTTTTCCTTATATCCTCTTATACTTTTATAAGTCTATCTTCTCTCCTCCATACCTCCTAGTCATGATTACACATATTATTATTGTGAATAAGAATACTAATTTCAATTTTTCCTTTTATATAAACAGAAAAATTGTTCAAAAGAGCAAAAACCTTGTGTGATGGTGTTGCTAATTTTGTTGGACATGACTATGGTTTCTATGTTTTGGATTAGTAATACAATTAAGATACCAAATTCGTGTTTTGCAAAAGTGTTTAGAAGTCTTAATTAGTACAAGAGTTCATTATTTAGTGTGAATGTCACTACATATCTGCATGTGGATTGAAAAAGTAATAACAAAAAGCAGAAAAAGTATTACCATAGGGAGTTTCAATTGTACTTCTTACATGGTACGTGACCACATGCACATGCATCACTTTATCATATATAATGCACAAGTTCTGTATAGTGGAAGTTCTTTTCTTCTTCTTTAATTTCTTTTGTACTGGAAATGGATAACCATGATAGCACACTTCTATGAGCTGTGCCCACCTTTGTTCGGGGAATGAAACACCGATATTATAGAAGAAAATGAGAGAAAAATTAAACTTGAAAAGAAATTGTAAGAAAATGAAAGGAGTATAAAAAATGATTGTACATACAAGAATGAATAATACTGATGAAACATTGTTTCACATAGTTTTATTACATAGTTTTATTGTTCATAAACGTGTAGTAGTCATGTAGAGCTAGCAAAAAACAAACATTGTCTATGAGACATTGACTCCTCATGATACACAACATCTTCGCATCCTTTTCATGAAACTGTGTACATTTCCATATCACAAATTCATTTTGGAAAGGAACAAACAAATGAATATTTAATTTGATTGGTGAATAATTCCAGATTGCATATATCGCATTCACGATTTTTTTTCTCATAACACCTTATGAATTTTACATTTTTATTTCTTTATTACATATTACACACGCAATATTTTTTTTAACACGTATGTATATGAAATGTAGAGGTATAAATTATATATTTTTTACTTTTATATATATGTTAGGATGTAAAGTATTCTCAATCTATAACACTTTAAAGATATCTATAAGTATTATCACCTCATATAATATTGAGTTGTTATTAAAAATTATTTATAGATATTCTTTTTATATATTCGTTAATTACTATTTCATGGTTATATAAGAGGATGTCCCATTTTTTTAGATAATGGTACATAACATGTAAGGTGTTATGACAGATCTAATGTTTGTGTTATATTAATGTCTTATATGTATGTTTATGTTATAAGCACCTTTATTTCTAGGTCAGTTACTACATGATGGAAGAAGGAGAGTCATAATTAAGTATTAAATATAATATATGTCTATTTGAATAAAACCAAGAATATCAACTTTTCATAATAATTTTTATTTTTTTATTACATATCACATATTAGTTTTCTTAAAATGTATACATATAAAATAAAGAGGTATAAATCATATATTTTTTGTTTTTATGTGTTATTCAATGAAAGATATTCTAAAGCCATAACACTTTTAATATATTTCAGTGTAAAAATATGATCACCTTATTTAATATTGAAGTTGTTCCTAGAAATTAGCTATAGGCTAAGTATTAAATATAATATATATGTCTAATTGAATAACACCAAGAATGTGATTTTTTCATAACAATTTTTATTTTTTTATTACATATCATATGTTAGTTTTCTTAAAATGTATACGTATGAAATAAAGAGGTATACATCATATATTTTTTGTTTTTATGTGTTATTCGATGAAGGATATCCTACAGGCATAACACTTTCAATATATCTCAATGTAAAAACATTATCACCTTATCTAATATTGAAATTGTTCCTAGAAATTAGTTATAGACATTTTTTGTACATCCCTTAATGACTCCTTCATGGATATATAAGAGAATATATCTTTTCTTTTTCAAATAGAGATACATGTAAGGCAGTATGACATCTAATATTCGTGCCTTAAATTAGCGTTGGAGAGTCGTGCCAACTGTTAACACCAAAACCATGAAATTCTCATAAAAATTTTAATTGTTCACTATTTTATTAAGTATTGAACGTTAGTGTTTCTTAAAACACATACATCTAAAATGAAGAAGTATAAATCATCTGTTTTGATTTTTATATATGTGCTAGTCAATATAAGGTATCCTTAAAGTTAGTGTTAGAGTACTTTCATTATATCTCAATCTAAAAGTATTATCACCTTGTCTAATATTGAGATTGTTCCTAGAAATTAGCTATGGACATTTTTTTGTATATACCTTAATGACCTCTTCATGGTTATATGAGAAGATGTTCCCTTTTTCGGATAGTGGTTCTTAGCATAGTATATATGTAAGATTTTGTTATAAGCGTCGTTTCTTTTTGAGTTCATTTAGTACATGGGTGAAATGAGAGTCATTTTATTACATATCACACGGTAGTTTTTCTTAAAATGTATACATCTAAAAGAAATATGTATAAATCATATATTTTTAGTTTTTATATATGTGCTACGATGTAAGATATCCTTAAGCCAAAGAACTTTCAGTATATCTCGATGTAAAAGTATTATCATCTGATTTAATATTGAGGTTTTTCCTAAAAATTAGTTATATACACTTTTTCGCATATCCCTTAGTGACCCTTCATGAGTATATAAAATGATGTCTCTTTGTTTTGGATAGTGAGGTACTTAGCATGTAAGGGAGTCTGATATATTAAAGGTTCATGCATGAGATTAACATCGTGTATGTAGAGTCTTACTATAGGTGATGTTTCTTTTGAGGTCAATTACTGCATAGATAGAAAGACAAGAGTCATGACTCAATACTAAGTATAGTATAAATACCGATTTGGATAGCACCGAGACCTTAATTTCTCGTAACGATCTTAATTTTACTTTGTTTGATTTTTACATTTTTATTTTTTTATACATATCACACATTAGTTTTCTCTTAAAATGTAAACATCTAAAATGAAGAGTTATAAATCATATTTTTTTGTTTTTATATTTGTGCTAGCGGATGTAAAATATCCTTAAGTTATAGCACTTTTAATATATCTCAATGTATTGATGTTATTCCTAGAAATTAGTTATAAATATTTGTTTGCATATCTATTAATGACCCATTCATGGTTATACAAGAGGACGTCTTTTTTTATAATGGTACTTAGCATGCAAAATAGTATGACATATTCAAGGTTTATGCCTTAGATCAACGTGGTGTATGTAGAATCATGCTATAAAAGACATTTTTTTCGATGTCAATTACTACATGGGTGAAAGGAGTAGAGTCATGGCTAAATACAAAGTATAGTATATATATTAACTTGGTTAGCATTAACATTGAAAACTTATAACATTCTTATAAACCTTGATGGCTACATCGGCCATTAGATACTCTGTACCTTTGGCTGTACCTTTGGCTCTACCTTTGGCTCTACTAAGATATTTTTTACTAAAACAAATAAAATTAGGAAAATATAATTTTCATGTTAATTTTTTTTTCTAAAATAATTATTATAGAACTTAATATTTAAAGTATCTTTTAAACACTTATTAAAGTTAAAAGAAAATGTCAATAAATATATGGTTAAATTAAGTTTTAAGTGTTCGATAAGTTTAAGTATTTTCAATTGAGTTTCTATTAAAAATTGTTGTCTTGGTAAGTAATCAAAATTTTAATATTTTTCAATTAAGTTATTATTGTGAATTGAGTGATATGGATATTATCTTGCATATTCATCTTACTTATCTTCACATATAAAGAAAATTAAATTTTGTGGTTAATATAAAATAATATTATAATTAATATAAGATGACAATTAATTTTTATTGCTTTCATTAAAAATATAAATTAACTTTATTATTTTCATTGAAAATGTTTTGAATAATAAAAGATTGTCGTTATGATAGGAATGATCCATTATCTTGCAAGATTCAATTAGAAAATATAAAAATTTTAAGTATTTAACGAAATAAATTTTTTTAGTAAAAATTTAATTAAAAAGACTTAAATTTATGAAACACTTAAAACTTAATTAAGCTAAAACCCAAACTTATAATTTTTTTTACTTCTTAATTTTAATTTCAATAAGTAAAATAAGTGTTTTACTTTGATTTGGATTGCGTATAATTTATATTCAAGGTAATTTAATCTCTTGGTCCAAAATTTCGTATTCTTATTTTATACGGAATTTATACAAATCTGACCTATTAAACTATTTTAAATCTTCATTTGCCCGAAACTCACCACCCAAAAAAATATATATCATCAAAAATAAAAATAATCAATTTCCCTATTTTCACGAGCTAATTTATCTTCATACTATCCTTCAAATTTCATCAGGCTTTCATTATATTTATTAATTAAAATTTTAAAATCAGTTTATACGTTAAATCTATCATAAACTTCTAAATGTTTGCACAAGAACGAAATTGGAGAGTTCGGATGGTAAAAAGTAACAGAACAGTCAAATTTATTTATATGAAAAAATTTAACTCTATAAACACTCCCGAGCTCCACATTGTGGTTGCTGCTTTAGTTAAGTTTTTTTTGGCCGACTGCGCCTGCTGTTCAGCATAAAAACTCAAAGAATCGAGAAGAACCAAAATTGCACATGATCTAACATAGATCAATATTACAATTAAAACCTTGTTTTCTTTTCAGGAAAATATGCATTCACCAAGGACTCAAATATTGTACACCTAGTATTTGGATCTTTCTTAACCATTATAAAAAAAGAAAAACGCATCCATAAAGGCCCTCATTATCGGTATAGTTAACCGTCTAAATCAATTGAAAAATAGATTCATTGCCACACTTTGTCCTTCATAATCTTTTCAGAGGGAATGACCAATTAGCATACTGCCTAACAAAACATCGAACACATCAAGTGTTTCTTGCAAGGAGAAAGGGGCATGACTTTCTAAATAACAACAAAGTGTACCTATGAAAAATATTACTAACGTTATCTCATCCTAGATACTCCCGTATATCTGCATATGCTATCAGAATTCAGAATCAGTGCCAGCCGTTTATAAAAGGCATTGATACCAATCAATCAACTCATTTGCTTTCAGTGACAGGAAGGTAGACACCTTCGGCTGCCAACCAGACATTGTCAGCACGCTTTTCACGAACGCCACAAACCTGATAAGAACATGATAAATCACAAAAATGTTAATATAATTCCAACATTTTAGTTACTTATAAAATAAAATGCGATCACTATGAAAATCGATCACATGCAAGATGTACCATCACCATCCATTATCCACTGTACCGTCTAAAGACAAACCAAACCTGACAACTATAGCTAAGTGCTAAATGTCATCTACAAAATAATTTTACTGATTTTGTTGATGCACTCTAAACCCATGCAAGTAAAATTAAAATGAGACTCGGTATCCAAATGAAAAACATGCTGAAAGCAGTAAGCATCGAAAAATATAATTGGCACATCTGTAGTTTTACAAAATATTGTTGAAAGGAGAATAGAAGATTTTCATGTTCCAAGCGATTTCTCACCTCCTGCTGTCCCCCGGCAATGCGGCTGTATTTCTTATCGTGACTATGTAGATAGCCTCCAGTGTCAATATGCTGAAGGCGAATCTTCTGATCCTGCTTCCAAGTCTTCCCACTTCCCTCTATTAAAAGCCTAAGGACAAGGAAACCTATATAAAGCACCTTCAAGAATATTGAGAGATAAATATCCATTGAGGAAAAAAAGGTCTCACCTCCAATAGTCCCCAGTGTCAGATTCAGTTTCTCCTCCAAAACAACTTACCTATTTTCAATTCGAAGTTATAGTCAGATATTCCATAACAGGCAGTCCAAAATAGGTTATATTTGAATCAAAATCTTAACTTACACCAGAAGTTAATTTGAATGCAAAGTAGGTAGGGAGGATAATAAAAGAGATATTTCAAAAATGCCCTATCTAATTATGTTTGATAGTTCAAGAATTTTAGTTTCAATATATCTTGCATTAGTCTATAGAAGAGAGAGATACAATGACATAGCTTATAGTACTAGTTAACTGCCTGTGTGTAGATTTATAGTACCGGAACTCATCCCTAATGATAGGGTCAGCTACATATGGGTAGATTAATTGAAGAAATTGGGATAATTAATAGCAGTTTTTTCTTACAAAAAATGAATAACAGTTACATCAAGGGTAAATTCGAAGTTATAGTCAGATATTGCATAACAGGCAGAGTCCAAAATAGGTTATATTTGAATGAAAATCTTAACTTACACCAGAAGTTAATTTGAATGCAAAGTAGGTAGAGGAGGATAATAAAGTAGATATTTCCAAAAAATGGCCTACAAAATTAATTACGTTTGATAGTTCAAGAATTTTAGTGTCAATATATCTTGCATTAGTCCATAATGATAGGTTCAGCTACAATGAGATAGCTTATTAGTTAATTGCATGAGTGTAGATTTATACTACCGGAACTTATCCCTAATGATAGGGTCAGCTACATATGGGTAGATTAATTGAAGAAATTGGGATAATTAATAGCAGTTTTTTCTTACAAAAAATGAATAACAATTACATCAAGGGTTTACAGTAAGTCATTTCCATTTACCTTTGGTAGCTCAATACTAAGGACAAGTTTGGAGAGATATTATACCAGTTGAGACCAAAAAAAAAAAATTAAAACGGAAATGTCAAGAAAAATCTTTACACACAATCGGTCTTTAGATTATATGAATCACTGGAATGGTACTCTAAATACAAGGTATCCAATTAGCGAGAATAGAAGAAAGGATAGATTTATTATGGTGCAAAGGATACGTAAAATCGAATAGAATGTCTTTCACAACAAATCGGCCTAAGGTTAGTTCCTCAAGCACAGACACTATTTAATCAGATTCTAGCCATGTTATTCACACATGTTTGGAAATAAAGTTGGACAATTAAACGAATATTAAAAATGAATGCGCAGTAGATGAGATTGCTCAAATAACAAAGACGAGCAGTAAAATGAAAAGAGATGGGTTCACTGAAAGCTATAGAACTAGGGGCTAAGAGCAAATAATTTTGGGAGAAAACATTTGAAAAATTCAAGTTTGATTTAGTCAGGAGGTTATTGTTAATATATTAGAGTTTGTTTTACAGATAGTGATGGGGGAGGACAAGGAGGCCATTGACTGTGTACATTAACAGTAAATGTGTAAATTGTAATACAAAAAAGATCCTTACATATCTTCCAAAGTATGATAATATCATTCACCTCACCGTTTATTTAAAATAACACATGCTCCCTCAGAGGAAAAAAAAAAAAAAAAAAACTCTCAATCTAGTCCTTAAAGGTTATATGCCTACCCACATTAGTTCTTCAAAATTTTTGGTCTTTAAAAAAGATGAACATTTTAAATGGGATCTGGGATTTGTCCTCGAAGTCTTGAGCAACTAAAGTGGTTAACGAAAATTGAATGACTCGCGAGGTAATCCTTGCCAGCCTTCTGCCTAGATGAAGGAATTAATACCTAGCGAGTTGAAGCAGATATGAAACAATATTTGGAGAAAAAACTCCAATCTAAGATCTAACTAAAAACCTGTACACAGATGCAAACGGAGGTGCCACATGCGATAGTCATAGCAAGTCTTCGTAATCAATCATACATACAAATGTAGAACATGTAGCTTACATTACAATATAAACATATTTACAGAAAGCATCAACAAATTCTAAAGCATATACTGATAGGCAACAGCTAGAGAAAAATGCACTCACCTCGAGATTGCCTGATATCGGGGATGCATGCAAATGGCTGTGCAGCCACTTCCTTGTCCTCATGTGCTGCAATCTAATGATGGTACCACTTTTAATGGCATCACCTTGTTTAGCATTAGTTCCTGGCTGAGGTCTAACAATCTACAAAACAATGCACATATCTAAAGTAAATACAAAAACCAAAGCCTACAGCAAAATTTTAAAAACATTAATTATAATACACCGATCTACACTGTCATGTAGTCATAAATTATCACACAATAAAAAATTGTTTACCATTGCAATGGTTACTTTAAAAGTCACATATAGGGTAATTCCTAACCTAACTATTAAAAGTCACAACTAAACTCAAATCTCCATGGTAATGCAGCAATCAATGGACTCAAGTCGTTACAAAAACATAACCGTAGTTTTTATTTTCTTCACAGAACACGATTCATGTAAGAAAAAACATACGAATAAGAAAGTTACCCAATAACTATTGGAATCGTCAACACTGGGGAAACCGGTAACCGATTGTTGTCCACTGCCAGAACCGTAAGGCACGTCATGAGAATGCAACCGAAATTTGGTCTTCTCGTGCATAAGCTTCAACGCCGTGCCATAGGTAATTTGAACCTGCACAATTAACGATCAATCAGCGAGAAATTATTTATCAATCATAATTTACTGTTAGTTATCGAAATTTTGCATCGGAAAATAATCATAGAAGATCGCTAACCCTTAGCGAAGAAACGTAAAACAAAAAGAGATAGTGAAACCTCGATGCCTTCGGAGGAAGCCGCGGAGGCAGAGGCGGAAGCAGTGGAAGCAGAAGAAGCAACGTCGGAGTCAAGAGTGAGGAAGAGGAAGAGAGCGAGGGCGAAGAATCCGAGAGCCATGACGAAGAGTAATGCGATGAACCAGTTCTGCTGCCAGATCGGGAAATCAGATTCCGAGGTGGTCCGCGACTCGCGGTAAACGATCCGGGTCGACCCGGAAGTTTGTTGCTGAGACGATGACGAAGAAGGCTTTCTTCGAGAGAGGTTCTGCGACCCTGAGGAAGCCACGGTTCGACCCGATTTACTATCCAGATCGAAAGAGAGAGGAAGAGCGCATTAACGTTCCTGTCAAATGAACCGAGCTTGCTTTGCTTTGTAAATGGTCTCTTTCTCTCTGCTGCAATGTCCCAACACGGAACGGGAACGACACGCAAGTTTACTTTGTTCCACGCTGGAGTCTTGGAGACACGTTACTCTACATTCTCTTGCCCAATCTATATTCAACACGTGGCACTTTGCATGACGTGGATGCTTATTACTGGTTCAAATTCTCTCCGACAATACACTGAGGTGGTGTTTGGGTCCTTTCACATTTAGGTTGCTTTTCGCCCCATTTTATCCTGTGCTACTCTTGTGTCTCTCTCACTCATTTTAAGTTGTTTTTGTTACAATGTTTAATGATCTTATTTAATTTAATGTAGTTCAAGAAAAACATAAATTAGTTTTTAAAAAATGGTATAATAATAAAGGAAAAAAAATAAGTTGCACAAGCTTCTTTATTATATTTTTACCCATTTTAAAAGGTTTTTTTTTTACCAAGACTTCTTCATTTTTTAGGTTTTTTAAAAATTTGAATATATTCTTACAAATCATCTCAATAATTATTTAATTTTGTTTTATCAAATCAATTCAATATTTCTTTTGACTAAATACTTCTTCTCAAACTTACAAGAAATATCAAAATAACATGCACTTTCAAATTTCATCAGGCATCTAACTAACAATAATAAGTGCAAATTGTAAGGATTAAAATGAAATTTTTAAACTTTTATACCAACAACTATAGTGGTATCAAACTTAATCCCAATAAAACCGTGAAAAACTATATCAATGGTTTTACCAAAAGATATTTAAGCATTTTTATATGATTTACCAGTCTTGCATGATGGTTAGACTAAATCATCATGATCATTAGAGTTTGAGTTAGAAGCCTTGTCTTTCAAAATCCGCTCACCTTTTAGAAATCAAGCTTTGGATATCAGCCCCTCTATAAGAAATTATTTTCACAGTCATCATGTTTAAAATTATTATTATTTGTCCTTGAAACAACTATAAAATAAGCAACTAAGGAGGTTTGAATCTATAATGTTAAAATTTACATGTTTATCCTGTGATAAGTTTTTCATCCATAGCATGGAATTTTGAAAATTTATTTAAAAGAGTCAAATCAAACGCGTGAGCCAAGTTACCATTAGAAAAAACGTGTTGAATTTGCTAAACATTTTGAACCGGAAAAGCCTGGTGTAATCATCAACAAGACTTGACACCCAACTATTTTAATGATTAGAGTCATTATCATGAGTAACAACATCAACACCACCTACTAAAGAATACGGTTTAAAGTCAATAATATTGACAACATTGATCGCTTGTGTATATAATTTTACGATTATCTCCATCGTTCCCAATTTTTGACTTAGAAATATAGTGTTGTTTAGATTTTACTAATTGGTCAAAACTGTCACTTTGAAGACAATGTCATAGATAATGTATGACTGGTCATTTTACAAACAAAAAAAAATGCGAAAGTCGTTCATACTCTACATAAGCCACGAAGGCAAAGTTTGAACAGCTGTTGCAATTGAGAAAGGAACAATTTACATCAACAAGCATAGAAAGCCAAGGATTTTCTTCATGGTATAGACATCTAACACACGAGGGGTACCAACTCCTTTTGTTGTAGAGAAAATATCAAGGGGTTGCCAATACTCCAAGGAAAGGTATTGCACCTTAGAATTTTTCATAGTTTTTGAAATGAAGTCAGTAGTCTAAACAAAGACTCACAAAAATTATCGAGAAAATATTTCAAGATTCAACCACCAACACACGCCTCATGCTTTCCAAAGAGATGAATGAAAACTCATAGAATAATTTATCAAGAGGGATCACCTTTCAATAACTGAGAGATTTCAAAGCAAGATTCAACTTATTGCACAAGTCCAACTACGTCTTGTCTCTTTTGGCAATTGTGATCCTACCATGCAACTAATTCTTCCACTTTTCAAATCCAGTTAAAAACGTTTATTTTTTTGAGATTTACATAAAGACAAGGGAACATTGTTTAAAGTTTAACAAACATCTTATTTTACACAACTGTTGTAAAAGAAGTTTTCCCATTTTATTTGATGTGTTGATGATTAAGACACTCCAAAGAGATTTGTTACTCCAGAAGCTACACATCCATTATGCATGAAATAAAAAACCAAAATAAGAAATCCCAATCCACCGCAGAAAAAAAAATATAAACAAATGAGATGACCAAAAAATATCATCGCACTTCCTTCAAAATAACTGAAAATAAAAAAAACATTCACCTAAAATCTCACTTTTTACACTTTTATACTTCATACCTACAACCATACAACACAAATGAAATATAAAACATTTAAAACATGTTTTGGTACTTCATTAATTACATTGTCCACACAATGAAAAAAAATATACTCCATATGAAATATTTATAATAAAAAAGTAACATTAAATCATATTAAGTATAACTAGCATGCATAAAGAATAAGCAAACTTAAATCTCAACCTGTAGAAAATTATCATTGAACAAGATGCTGCAAAATTTATGATCTAAAGAGTATAGTATAAGTAACTGTTTGTTTTATTTGATTTAATTTAATTTAGTTTTTATTAAAAATATTTGGTGATTAAAATTAAACATGCTTTGTGATAATTTAATATAAAAATCATATCAATTCATCTTTTTTATTGATATACAATTTGTTAAATAAAATAGGACTTAACTAAGGTCAAAGTCACAAAAATATAAAATTTATTAAATTGAAAAATATTTAATTAAGTTTAAAGTCCCTTGTAAATGTTTGTATTTCAATTTAGTTCTTATTAAAAAATTTAATTTCATTGTTTAAAATTTGTTTGCCTTCGAATTGAGTATTTGTCATAGAGTTGATATGATTATTATCTTGCATTATCATTAATAAAAATTAGTATAACTAAATTTTGATTACCTCGTAAAGTTTTATATTTTTAATTGTCTTCTATTAAACCAATTCATTTATTTTTCAATCAAGTCTCTATTATTAACTAGAATGAAGCGTTCATTTAATTTACAATCTCACAAATAATAATAAAAATAAAATTACGAAACTTATTTTATCAAATGATATTTTTTTTCTCCACGTGATTGATTTATTTTTTTATTTACAGTATCGTTTAAAGAAGTAAAGAATGTCATTTTGATAAAGATAATTGAAATTTTATATATTTATTGGTTTTGTTGTCTAAGTGTTATTGTGTATTTATAATTATAAAATTAAATGGTTAAATAAACTCACTTGATAAAATAGTATTACTCACTTAAAAAATATAAAAATTTAGAATACTAAATAAAATAAATTATTTTAATAGAAATTTAATTAAAAAACTCAAATTTATAAATTATTTTAAATTTAATTATATCATTTTTTACTTAATATAAAAACACAAAATTAACAATGTTAAGATTGTCACTCGAGATAATAATAAAAATTCAAGTAAAAAATATAATTTTTTGTAATACTTAATATAATACTGTTTTTAATAAGAAGTCAATTAAAAATATCTACACCTTTTAGAAGTAGAAACTTAATTAAAAATATTTATTTATTTTTAGACTTTAAATCATACTTCTTAAGATGCTTATAAATATAATAAAAGATGTTGGAAAAATATAATAAAACACGCTTATAAATATATATATTTAATACACATTTATTTAAGATAATAAAAAATTATATATATATATATATATACATTTATTTATTTATTTGTAACTTATTTATTTATTTGTAACCCTTGAAGAAAATCAAACACAGACTAAGTGAAAAGATAATAATAAAGACCAAAATGTGATCCATAAAAAAATAACAAAAATAAAAAGATTCATGAGATAAAAAAAGAAAAACAAATGTAAATCCACGGACATACAGTCCAAGAAGTGTAGACTCAAAGTAGAAATAAATATTTATATTTGTATATTAGAGAGAAAGATACATAATACTTAATTATTATCATATCTATCCTTTACAATTGTTTAAATACAATTTAAAACCCATCATGACCATGAATAATTGGATTACAATAAGATTTTCAAGATTTAAAGAGCACTTGTTTAATAAAAACTCTATCAATGAAGTTTAAACACAATAAGAAGGTAGGTTGGTAACAAAATTGTCTCACATATGAGTTTATATGGTATTCAATTGGATAAATACTTATTCTTAAATATGTTATGAAGTAAAATATTTTAGCAAAATATATATATATATATATATATATATATTTATTTATTTTAAATAACTGAATGTTTAAAAATAATATTACTCAACATAGTTTTAATAAAAAGTTGTGTTTCCTAGAAGATAGATGACATGGTACTTGAATTCAAAAAATTATAAATAAATAAAAAATATAATTCATTTAAGTGTTATCATTATAAATAAAAACAAGACGCCTATACGATTCATATTCACATAGAAAAAAGACAAAAAAAGAAAATAGACGATTCATATCCACTGAAAAGCTATACGATTCATATTCACGTATAAAAAAAAAAACAAAAAAGGAACGATTCATATAAAAAAACAAAAAAGGAACGATTCATATTCACGTAGAAAAAAAAACAAACAAAAAAGGAACGATTCATATCCACTGTAAAGCTGCTTATTTGAAAATATATTTGATACTCTGTACGTGACTTTTTTTCATTTAACATATATTTTTTATTTATTCTGTTTTCCTTCTTTTCTTCACAAAACTGTTTGGTGGTAAAAGCTATTCTGAAAAAATAGTATTAACATTATATTTATTTGAATTACAGGCTCAATTGAACGAACCTGTTTAGAAATTTATGAACAAGATAAAAAATTGAAAAATCAATTAAAATTAGTCAAAAGTTGATTTACAATTGATTAATACTTTATTTTAAATTATAATAATTTTTAATACAATAGTATTTTAAAATTTTGCCTTAAAGATAAAAGCTGCAATTTTTTTGATTATTTTTTTTTTTTTACTTTTAAGTATGTTATTATATATTGTTCAATCTTAAACTTAAATATTATAATATATTTAAATTTTCTATGTATTTTGAACTTAAAACTTTATAATGTTATTTGTAAATTTAGTACTTTGGTATGTAATATATTATGTAATTATTATTATTATTATTTAAATTATAATAATATCTGTTTAATTATGATTCCAATGTTAAGTTGAGCTTTTAAATCTTAAATAAGTGTATCATTAAAATACTCAATTAATAAGAAATATTTCACATTGTATTTTTCTTTGTTATTTTTTTATTGTAGTTTAATATCTATATATTATTGATTATTAATATAAAAATTTAAATTATCACTTAATAAAAAATAACAATAATTTTAATATATATATATATATATATATATATATATATATATAAATATATATATATATTGATTTACCACATAAAATACTGTATGACTAAATATTAAAACAACAATTTTATCACGATTATATGAAAACTAATAAATGTAAATACAGTAAAAAGAATAATGATTTTATTTTATATGTATTTTTGAAGCACTCATTATACATATATGCATACAAAGATACAATAAATATTATATATATATTCTTTTTTGTGTGTTTTCCTACCCATTAATTCAGTTTTTCCTCTCTGAGAAAATTTGTAAAAAACAAACAAACTTTATTTTCTATTGTTTAGACTTTTCTATGTCACTACTCTATCTCTATTTTGTTTTTTCATTATGAGGTAAAGGGGGGAAAACGAGACAAAAAGAACAGAAAACGAAGAAGAACCCTAATGTTGCGGTTCCCTCTTATATTCTCAAATCAGATTTCGAATGGTGTGATTTTTTAGGGCATTAATGGAGTGAAGCATAAGAGAGTGGTGGACTCCCTTTAAAAGATCAGAAAAAGCGGATAGGACACAAACAATGGCGTCTACCGATAAACAATTGGAAGAGCAACTTTTCGAAGCCGGTAACAAGCTCGCAGATCCTCCTTCTTCCGTAGAGGAGCTCCTCTCACTCTTAGACGTAACACCTTTTCCTTCCAAATCCTATTTTAACTATTTTTTGGTATTATTGATATTTATTGTGGGGGTGTTTTATTTTGAATAGGAGTTGGTTGTAGCATGTCCTTTGTGTTTTTTTTTTTTTTATTTTGGAAAGG
>Ga0209700_104832_pt1 | contig 23649 bp, 6 predicted proteins | sample SiratroredBW_FD_187528 | JGI IMG/M metagenome (GOLD analysis project Ga0209700, IMG submission 187528) | Root nodule microbial communities of legume samples collected from California, USA - Siratro red BW (SPAdes) (version 2) | ecosystem: Host-associated > Plants > Roots > Nodule | place: USA...
TATATAATATATATATATATATATATATATATATATATGTATATATATATATATATATGGTATCAATAATATTTCAAGAAAAATAAGAAAATTCTATTATTATCTACAAGAAGAACTCTACTTGCAATAGTATATACTCCTGTGTCAACTCCCTATCATCTCAATTGCTATACATAGCATAACGGTAAGGTAGTAACATTTTAATATAAAATATAAGAATTAATTCACAATATTCATAAACTTTGTATGTACTTTGTTACAACATAATATTACATAATCAGAACACATGATCATGAATAATTTATTAATAAAATTTTCAATCTCACTCAATACTTTTAAGAATTTCAAAAATTTCAACTTGACTCATGACTCGACGAATTTTAAAATACATATATTAAGCACATCTTTGGGAGAGTAATATCTAACTCAGGATTTAAAAATATCTATATAATTAATAGATATTTCAAAATCAATCAATATAGTTTTCTTGCATGTATCCTACCAATATTAATACAAATGCATTCATCTAAGTGAATCGGAACTTATAGATATTTCCTTTCATTAATGTCTCTATTACTTAATATACATTAAACTTTAGTTTGACCAATTAATTTTTGCTCACATCAATCCATTACATTTTATTTTCGAATATCAATTTTCACTAAATATCTCATTACAAGCATTAAAGAAAACATTTAAAATATACTAATATATCTATTTAATGAACGTAAGCAAAATGATGAAAGGTTGAAGTTTTTCTTTTGGAATCCACTAAGTAAAAAATCAGCCAAGAAAGGTTTTTTTTTTTTTTTAATACTTTTTTGGTTTGTCACTCAGGTGACTTTGTTGAGTGACACTTTAATCTGTTAAGCGAAATTGGGAGTAAAATGTCTTTTTAAATGTCTCTGGTCATTATCATATTCTACAATTTTGTATTCTTAGAAATAATCTCCAAATAATATAAGTTATTTAAGATTTAATTAGTAATAATTGATGTAAATTATAAGATAAGATCCAACATGTTCAAACTTATATTTAAAACTACATATATAAGCTTAAAAATTCGTCTCTAGGTAAAAATATTATATATATATATATATATATATATATATATATATATATAATATTTTTTTTACAACAAAAATGAATTAAATTAAATAAAAGGAATACTACAGGGGTGTTCTAACCCTTAAACAATATACCAAATCTAGATACACGTGTCAAAACTACCAATACACCTATCTAAACATATAAATAGGTACTCTACTTGAGTAAACCAATAACCAAAAAACTGAATACACAAGAAAATGGAACAAATAAAGAACCAAAGAGAGTGTAAAGGCCAACCAAGAAAAAAAAAAGCAGAAAAACCAAGTACTATACCCTTAAGATAGGTCCTACCAGAAACCAAAACCAACCATCTCCCAAACTACTTAAAACAAAAGTCACTTTTCCTCATGAATTACCTAGAAGTGAATTTTTAAACTTATATATATGTAGTTTTAAATATAAGCTTGAACATGTTCGATCTTATCTCATAATTTACATCAATTATTACTAATTAAATCTTATATATATATATATATATATATATATATATATATATATATATATATATTGAGAGATAAAAAATATAAATAAAAATCACTATAAAAGTGCAACAACTTTTCCTAATTAAATTGATAAGAATATATTTTAAAAGCTTTAAAAATAATAAAACATTTAAATTATACTTAATGTTTATATATTTGGAAATATTGGTGGGAAAATTATACGAAACAAACTTTATGGTTATAGATATTGAATATATATAGATAGATAAATAGATAGATAGAAATGGTAATTTTTGGCATTTACAATTAGAGTTCACAATAAAATTTGTCATTACAAAAATTCAAGAGAACTTTATGTGGGATTTGAGATTGGATAGTAAGAAAATGTATAAACTGAAGTAGTTGAGTTTCTTTTTATTGACAAAAATAATTATATAAATGTGAAGCACAAAAAGGGTGCTTCAATCCTTACACAAATAAAATTGAAATATTTAGTTTGGTGTTTTAGCCGTGACAAGTACTACATATATTCTGATATCAACTAATGAACCTGTTGACCACCAAAACGCTATCACACCCTACAACTATAACAAATTAATGTAAATGAATGAATAACTAGACATCATGACTTTACTAACCTATCACTAAACCCAAAAGAGCTAAATAGCATAATAACATTGAGTCTAACTATAGATCCAGAAACACTAGTTATCTTTATTAGACGAGTTTAAAGTATGAGCGAGAATGAACGCATTACAAAAAAAAAATTATTTAGAGACCAATATTTAGCTATCAAATGAAATTGTTGCTAATTGTGACCAAAATAGTCACCAAATTAAATTTGGTTGTTAAATAACTACAAAATAGAAGTAATGAAATTTGGTTGTTAATTAGACTAATTTAGAATCTAATGGTATAGGTCACTAAAACCTTGATAGCTAATGTTAGATACCAATTATTTGACTTAATTGGTCACTAAATTCAATCATTATTTCTATTTTGTATTTATTTAGCAACCAAAATCTAATTTGATGACTATTTTGGTCACAATTAGTAACCATTTTATTTGGTAACTAAAAATTAGTCTCTAAACAATCTTTTTTTTATAGTGACGGTAGTGAAAATTCTATTTATTTTACAAGTATAAAAGGGAACAACATTAAAAAAAAAAAAAGAGAACGAATGCCTTTTTCAAGAATAAAATTGAATATTACTAAAATAGTTTTACAGATCATATGTAAAAGAAATCATATTGATTAATTACTTTTTCATATGAAATTTAGGGTGTAAAAAGATGAACATATCCTACAATAAAAAATATGAACTGACATATAAATATTAAAAGATGTGCAACACACATATTATGTATAGGAATTTACAAAATTTAAGGAAATTTGTATAAAAATGTACAGGGTTTAGAATTTAGGAAAGATAATATGGATACCTAAATTGATGTAACTTAAAGATGTTAACATAAATATAAATATAGTTAGATTACTTTATATTTTACTATATTTTTTAAAATATGGACGGGATGGAATACCTTATGCCTCCCTTTAATAGAATTCGCTCTTGATATTTAAAATAAGAAAAAAAAAAAAACTAATCTTTACGTTCAACAGTTACTTACAAAATAACACAAATTCCTGAAACGTGCCTATTTTCGAAAACAAACAAAATACGAATCTGTATTTTATATTTTATAAGATACGCTTTAGTTACAAACAAACAAAATACTTTACGGAGTAGTTATGATTTTATATTTTATACATGTCATAATGAATGATGAATTGTAAAGTTGTTTGAGGAATGTGACAGTATAATATTTTACATTCAGATACATCAAAACATTTTTTTAATAATAATATATATTATAAAAGTTACCAGTGTAAAATTGTTTTAGATACATTATTAGTGCTTATCTTGTCTTTATATACCCTAAACCCTAAATTATCACAAGTAGCAAAAGTTTAGTAGACTGAACTTTAAGCATCACCTTTTGACCAAAATATTTTTTATTTATTTTTGAAAATCGTATTCAATTTTCTATTAATATTTCTTATCACCACAAAAGTTAACATTTCTTACTTTTTACTGTTTTAATCATGCATTCCATACTGATTATGTTTAAAATCTGAATCTCAATATCAAAGATCAAGAACTATAATCTGATTAATGTTTTCCATGCAGACCAGAAATATTGCAACATTAGATATATGAGGTCAAACAGTCGATGTACTGCATAATGTTGTAGTAAGTCTATGTGGTGTCGGTGTTCTTTTAATACAATGATATATATGAAATAAAATAATAATATAAATTGTAATAAGATATTTTATAAAACTATAAAAAAAATAGTTTAGAAGAGGGGAAAAAGGAGTGGTATTTTATGAATGAATAACAAGTTAATCTACTTCATTGTATCGTACTCTATTATTATATTTCGTTTATCAAATCACTGAGAACCAAATGTGAAGAAGGCGATAAGTAAACATGAAAGGGAGACCATACAAAAAATGTGCATGAAGATAAGTGAGAAGTTGAAATGAAGCAAACTGGACCATGAATATTGAATGATATGACTATTCAATTGGAACTAAATGACATTTAAAAGAGCCAAAGATTAGGCAACAATTGATATTAATATAAAATGGAAAGCAACTCAGAGAGTGCGCGTCATTGTCCCGTCATGTAAACTGTGCATGTAAGCACGTTTCAGTTTGAACCTTTGAGGCTGTGATCAATGCATCATCACCAATTTTCATCATGAGCCAAAAAATTATATGTAGAGTAACTTTCAAGATTTGTTTGTGCACATTTTAGTGTTAACGTCTAAACAAAGGGAAGGTAGATTTTCTTCAGCGTGATGTTCTCTTTTCGTACATAAAATGTTAAATTTGTTGTTGTTGGCCAAAATCTGTGTACATAAAAGTTATGACATATTTTGTGGCTGCCAATTCAACAGACAGGGCTACAATTGTTATGAATTTTGTTTAAGAACATTTGTCCTAATTGAAAAATTCACTTCAATTTAATTTTTTTATATTTATGATTATTCTCTTGTTTAATTACAGTTTGACATATTAAATGTTATTAATATACGATATGATTATTTTTATAAAGAAAAGAATAGAATTAATAGGAATCACAAAGAGTTGTCTTAATCCATGTAAAAAATTATAAAAAAATAAATACTATAAAGATGTAAAAGGCTATCTAATAATTCTGATAATTTTCTTTCTTAAAAAATTTTCTATTCAAATTTTGACATTAGATTTTACTTATTTTTTTTAGTGTTAGAGATCCCACATCGATTACAGATGAGACATTTTAATAGTTTATAAATGGATGCAAATTTTACTTTCTAAGTCGGTTTTGTAAGATTGAGTTAGATTTAAATTTCACTTCTTGATATGGTGTGAGTCAATCCTAGCAGTGTTCAGGTTTAAATTTCACTTCTTGATATGATATCAGAGTCTATTCGCTATCGGACCATCCTCAAACAATATAGTTTGGCATGAGGGGTGTGTTGGAGATCTCAATCAACTAAAGAATAAGCCTTTTAATAGTTTATAAATAATACAAACCTCATATTTTAAGTCGAATTTTGTAAAGTTGAGTTAAACTTAAATTTCAATTTTTTAATATCTCTCGATATTGATGAATTATCTTTCCATCATAATATAAATTTTTTGCATTTTTTAAAATTATGTAACCTGTTTCTGATTCCTCCTCAGTCCCCAAACACAAATAACATAGCAACCATAGGCCTAATTTCACTATAATGAGCATCTTTCAGCTGCCAAATCTACACTTACTGTAGAAAATAACTTGATTTTGTGAGTGAGAATTGAGAAAAAATAGGTGTAGATTTTTGTTTTGCCAGTTTCATTAGAATGTCATCATGACAAGTATATATTGTGATTGTTGTACTGAAGTTTGTGTGCTTCCATTTGTATTTACACCATAACTACTTTTTCTCTTATTTGGATATATTTCTCCAATTGAATGATGTAAAAAGTATTTTTGTGATTGTCTGTAACTTTCTGTACGTTTAATGATGTATGTGCTTTGAGTAAGAGATCACAAAATTCCTCCCCTCTGTTAAATGATTGAGACCATTTTTGTGCAATGGTCCTGAAAAGAAATTGCCGAAAGAAACTACAATAATAATAGATTCTCTAAAGTATCAGAATCTTTTATACAAATTGACTAATTAATTTAAAATTCGTTGTGATAGATCATGATATTTTTACTCGTTTTCTATGGTGTTGAATTCATTCTTACGTAACTGGCCCTCGATTCATGGGAAACGAAGATTTTCAGGGATATAAGTAACAAGTATAATGTGTATTATGTAATATGCCATTTTAAACCTGCATTTACATAAAAAAGAGAGAGAGAAAAAATAAATGAAGAAAAAGTGAAAAAAAAATCTATTATATATATAAGTATACATTACAAAATGATAAAATTCACCATGAATACAGCTGATTTTGCCCTTTCAAACATCTAAAGGACTTCCTTCAATGTTCCGCTGTCCCAGTACAAATCATTCAATATCATAATTCTAAATTATTTATTCTGTTCAAAATTCAATTCCTATGTGCTTTATGTGTTATTTATTTTCTACTATAAATAATAGACTAAATATATTATTTATCACAATACTTAATTTTTTTAAATACTGTTCACATATTATGTTCTAACATACATGTCAGTGAGTGCAAGAGAGAAAGAGAGATTTTTTTAAGGTGTATTAATGTGAAATAATTAAGATGAAAAATTGTTAAAACCTGGTAATGAAATAATATATATATATATATATATTCAGTGATGGAGAGCTACACATCCATAACATCAATCTGTTACTTAGTAGGTCCTTTTTGGTTTCTCCTATCTGATCTTTATCTAATTGTATTGATATATATATATAAAGAATTTAATTGACATTGAATCCCCACAAAGGACCTTATCATGTGGGTGTATACATCCCACACCATTTCAAAAAATTTAATTACAATACTCATGTTAATAAATTCAATCTTCCATTTTAATTTACTCCTTTCAAATCTTATCTCATAAAATATCCACTAAACCTAACCACACTTCTAATTTTCACCAATTTTTTTAATTCATATTCTTTAATCCTGACCATTCCTTTCCCCGATTGTTTTTTTCTTGTGATTTTCTGTTTCTCTTAAATTAATAGTGACAAAAGTGAAATAAACAGAACATGAGTGAACTGAATTTTGCATGGTGAAATTGAGGTGGTCCTTTTTAAACGTGGTCCATGGCAAGTTGCATAGCATAGAAAGGGTTACTGGTCCTGTAGTGGTAACTTAAAATTTCCGCATCCCTTGTTGTTATTATTATAGTTGTTATTGTGTTAATGGAATGGAATATTTGAGGATTAGATAAACCCTAAAGTGGAATAAGCCATGCGAATACGACTCTGCACCGTTTTATACCTATAACTATTGTCGTTTTCTGTCTGATTTCATTTATGTATTTAATATTTTAGACAAGGATAGGATCACATAATCAATCATATTTGCAAGACAAATAACTTCTGCTGATTAACAAATAAATCAAAAAATACCACGTATTAATTAATTAAGTAAATGGTTAAAGGTTTGATTTTGAAATTTGAGTATACAAACAAATGTTTATGAAAGAGATTGATATATAAGAAGCTTTCAACCAATTGTTCACGTTTCTAATTATTAAAAAGAAAAAGAAAATCAATATATTATTATTAATCTCCTTCTATATTATGGAAGTTGTATAAAATGTATCAATGACATGTTTACTTATTTAAGATAGTGTATTAGTTAATTGACCAAATAATAACATAAAAAAGATTATCCTTCGAATTTCGAACAATGCTATCAAATATAATGATTCCTATACCAATTTACTTGCACACATAAAATAAATCTTGTAGTAATTTGTTGATTAAAAGTGATGAATATCTTCTTTTTATTAGTATTGATGAAATTAGTTATTTACATCTTGTGTAAAAAAAAAATATTGAAAAAAATTATAAAAATGTTAAATATATTGTGAGAATAACTTATAGATAATGTATAATTTTATGTATAACATGACTCATAAATAATTTTATTATTCTTTAATCGCTATAAGAAAAATTGATTTTAGAAACTAATTTATTGGACTTTAAAATGATAAAATTAGTTACTAACTTATTTTAGAAACTAATTTAAAATCTAATAATATAGTGACTAAAATCATGTTAGATATTAATTATCTTGACTTAATTGGTTACTAAATTTCAATTATTATTTTTATTTTATAGTTATTTAATAACCAAAATTTGATTTGATGGTTATTTTGATCATAATTAAAAATCATTTTATTTGATAACTAAAATTGATGTCTAAATAGTTTTTTTCTTTTAATGGATATAACCTTTTGCAATCAAGTTTTTTTATTAAGAGATTTTAATTTAATTATGTTTTTCAATATGTTTAAATAGAAGAATCTTATTTGGTTGAGTATATAAAAGAAATATTTACATTTATGAATTATTATAAAAGAAATGTTTTTTAATTTTAGTTTTTATGAGCAATCATGTAAAAAACAGCACATGGTTATTATTAATAGGTCTTGAAAGTGGTGAAGTGTCATAACATTTGGGTTATGAATGTTTTGTTTTACCAAACTTATTATCTAATTATGTAACAAATTGAAATGTACATGTCCTTTTTTGTGAAATATACTGAATGTTCATTTTTTTTAATTAATAACAAAGAATTTATATAATGGGGCCCCAACTTATATATAAAAAGGATGTAGCTTGTGCTACTAGAAATGAGCACTGTCACAACACAACCACCAGCAAAATAATCTTGGACAGTTTTCACAACAAAGTACTTAAAGAACTTATCCATCCAAAACGAGTACCACGGCTATGACAAGTAAATTTACAAATCAGAATTCAAGATTACAAAATATGAGCCATTGCAAACACAAGCCCCAACTTCCAACAAGCTATATATATATTGATCAAGAATGAGAAGGCCCTCAAGACCGAGTTTGCTAAATTAGTTACGATAAGCATCAAAGATTATGAAGAGGGTTTTAAAAAATCAATGTGCCAAATTGCCTTGTTGAACCTACACCCTGATGTAGGCCGTTTCAGCCTGGATGTCATTAAAGATAAATTGGTTAATGAGGTGCCTTCTTCTTAAGTGTTGTATATATATATAAAAAAATCTTTTGTCAAAGTTTAACTAGTTTATATGAAATTTTTGTATCCAAGATGATCTTATTAAAAATTCAAAAAGTTATTTTGTCAAAATTGATCTTACACAATGACTCTTTGTCTAAAGGATTAAAGCAACTCTTTTGTGTAATATTAATTTCATTCTCTTTGTTAATAAAAGGAATTTAAAATATTTTTTACTTAACCAAATTTATTCACTCAACTTATTCAACTTTAGTAGTTTAACCAAAAATATATTAACCTAGAAAAATAAGATATCCGAGTTAGTTAAACTTTAACTATACAATTCAACTAAAAATATTTGTTCGACACAATAATAAATGAATAAAATTATTTTACTTAGTGAAACTTTAACTTAATAATTTAACTGAATATATTAAGAATTGATAATAACTTGAATAAATAAGATTATTTATTAGTTTAACTTAACAATTTAGTTAAAAATACTTAGTTCACCCTTAGGAAAATAAGATTATCCAATTTAGTAAAACTTTTAGCCAAAAATTTAACCCAAAATATTTACCTACCGTAATAACTTGAATGAATAAGATTATTTGATTTTGTTAAACTTTAACTTACCAATTTAGTGAAAAACATTTATTTAACTTAATAATTTAGTCAAAAACGTTTATTTCACTATTTGAAATTTTGATTCAACTTTATGCATATTGACTAGGTTCAAAACATGTAATTAATTATATTGTAGTTTTTGGTTGAAATATTTATCTAGTTGAATTTGGTCAAAGTAAAAAAATTATTTACTTAAAGCATGACTTTTAGTGGTACAAAACATTAATGTTTCATGTTATTGATAATAAGATATCTAGTAGAAGCATAAGTATTTTAGGAATTTGCCTAGTGAAAACCTTAATAGGAAAAGTCTTTAGCAATAAAAACGAAAGCAAGGAAAAAAAAGTATGTCATTCCATAACATTGAAAAATGACTTAATTGTAATAAGTTTTCAAGTGCATTGCATTCCAAGTTTTTGAAATGAGTTTATTGGTCAACTCTTCCAACTTGTATGTTCCATTTTAGAGCGAATCAAAAATAAAAAATGGGTCATCTCAATATGGTACTAGTTTCCATTTAGATTGGTCTCATTGGACATCACTAACCTTTTGCCATACTAAGTAAGCCTTATTGGCTCATTCTCTTCCATGTGTGTTGCAGTGCCTATATTTTTGAGACTAAAATATGTGATATCATTGTAATAATTTCCATTTTCTTCATCAGCGAGATACATTTTGATTTGGTTGTGCCTTATAGGTGTCTAAAAGGTTTATGAGTTAATACATCAAAATGTTATCGACGAGCCAATCTATATTACACCAAGGATACATACTTTTAAGATAGGCGTTGTTGTGGTTTGTATAGTCTGTGTACATTCTCTATTTACCGTTAGTTTTTTTTTTTTTACCATGACCACAGAGTTTAAATTACCTCCTTATCAAATCAATTTTCAACAATTTATTGACCTTGTTTGCAACTGGTTGTCGATATTCATTTCTAAGCTTTCTTTTTTCTTGGGCCATTAGATTTCCTAGTGTTAGGATAATGAACTTATAGTATATGATGTCTAGATCAATGTTTGACATCTCTATCACAGTCCAAGAAAACAAGTTAGAGTGTCGGACGAGTACATCTTCAATCTATTATCAGAGTGTGTGACTCAATGTTTATCCTACTCATGTAAATTAAGTAGGTTGTCAGCCCAACTAGAAGTTTACTATGAAATCTTTTGAAATTATGCGGCCTTATTTAAATTTAACAAGAGGGCCTATATTAACCTCTTATTTTGGTGAGCTCTTTACTTGTGGCATAAACTCAATATTATTGCATTGCTCCCGAGGTTGATTTCCTCTACACATTAGAGAGCTCCAATGTTTTTGTTTATATTGAATAATCGTTACTTGTACTCTTTAAAGAATAAGAAGTCCCCTTGAAACTCAGATCATAACAAACCCTGGCTTCTCTGTGGCTAACTTTCACGTGATGATGATACCCATCTTGGAAACTTCATCTCATATGTGTTGTAGAAATAATTATGCCTATCTAATTTAATGTTCTACATTGAATAAAGATGTTGTAGGATGTGTTCGTTTTTACAAGAATGTATTGAACCACCAAAGTTTGATGTGCCTTACTAATACTAAATGTGGTTAGTAATCCATATAACCACGAGTGTGAACCTTCTTCCCAACAGACCCAAATAGAGGATTGAGATATGATTTGATGACCTAGCTAAGGATGTCTAACTTTAAGAAGATTAACTAATAAATATGACTTCCTTATTTTATCACTACTTTTCTTACATGTCAGGTGAAGATGGTAGTAATGACCACAACTAGGTCATCTTGTGTTGCGTTGTTGTTACTAAAGTCACTGTTAATGAATGGATTTATTGTAGAGATCTCGATAAGAAAAGACCAATCATATTTATTCTTTAAAAGTGTTTTTTCTTAGTGGAATTTTAACTTCCATAATCAATAAATCCACTAAATATTATATTTATGACCCCTATGATATCTCTAGAGTTTTGTTAAACATGATCGACGTGTTGATTTTTTTCTTGGTCTTAGTTTCAATGTCTAATTGTGCACATTATCATACTTCATATTTTCTCGTCCTTAACCTTGGTGACCTCTATAATTTCCTTGTCTACAACTTCCTTTTCCTTCTCCTTAGCCCCAACCTCGTCTTGTTTGTATAAAGTGAGTGAGAGCATTAGAATGTATGAGGTTTTCAATTATATCTCCTATCCTGATACATTATTTTGAGGTATGACCAACATTTTGATGATATCTACACTTATTAATAAGGTTTACATGTAAGATCATCTAGCGTCTCATTGTTAAGATGCTAGACAGTTTAACATGATATGTATAGGGAAAAAAGAGGTGGTGGTATTGGTAAGAACTCAATGTTGAACAGATTCATGTAAAATAACACTCTTTTTTATACTAAAATGATTATATGTTTATGTCTCCCGATGCATTGTCACTTTTGGCTCTATTTCATGTTAATGGTTCAACAATCAAAGAGGATGATATGGTGTTTTTGGTTAGCCACTTTCTCATCTTAATATTTTCTTATATAATGTGATGCTTAGCAACTTTTTCTCAAATCTCATCCATATCTTTTAATGCATTGGTTAACACTTACATAAGAAAAGGTTTTGTTGTAGCCCAATCAACATTTTGTTCATGGTGACGGTTTAATGGAAATAAAAAATCCTAAGTGACGTCATTGCAAAGTGGTTCATAAATTGCCAAAGAGGCTCAATTCTAGTTATTTTATATTGTCGAGTGTCACAAAGTTAGCCATTAATTGTTGGTTAATAATAAACTATGTTGTAAACTTCATGTAAAATGTCTCGAATGAATCTATTCATTTTTGTTGTAATGTGTAATATCACTACAAAATGGTAAAGTTCTACAATAAAGGTCTAAGTCATTAGAAAAAATATTGGTTTGAGTCATATAAGCCTTTAAATATTCATCTACATTAAATGAGTCGTCATATTTATCTATATCTAGACATTTCCAATTGGGGGAAAGGTTATGACCATGATTTCAAGGACGAAGGGGTGATATTCAATGATGGCTTTTCATGTAAGGGTATTTAAGTAAGATTTCTGATGACCTAATTCGACCAGTGTACCGAGTCAAAAGTAAAATAGATTTTTAAAGTACGAATGTCGATCCCATAGAGAACAATTTTTGTTTAAAAATCTCAGTTTTCACTACTTACTAAGCAAATAAAATTTTAAGGATGATTTGATAATGATTTGATTTAAATAACAAAAGAACATAAAAGAACAATTGCAAAATAAATTAATGAATATCAAAAGTGGTTTTAAAAGATCTAGAAGAACTCTGGGATTGAACTTCATCTATCTTTCTCATTCATATTTTGGATTTGATAAAAACATACAATATCTGTAACTACTCACAATTGATGCACATATAAAAATCATTCACACCGATTCCTCTGACATGAAATTCATAAGAAAATTTCCTAAACACTGATCCCTCAGCTATTTAGTAAATTATCCAATATTAAGAACATATGTTATACGCAATCAATACATTGAAACATATCCCTAGTATTCCAATATATTGAGTATTTTCATCTATGTTAAAATTACTTCCTAGTTAAATTCAAGAATCAAAATCAAGACTCTATTGATAAGATAAAATCTAGCATTAAGCACAAGATGAAAATACATAGAAACTGAATATTATATATAAAAATCACCAAAATATAAATGAGTTCAAAAGATTACATTCAATCCCAAAGATGAAGAATTAGCTACTCATGGTAGCCATTACAATCCAAGGAAAGGAAGATTGCCAAAGAAGAAGAATAATTGATGAATTATTTTCGTCCTTGACGACTGTTCTCGTTCTTCCAGGTCTAGATCCCTCAGGAAACCTAAAATCATCCTTTTAAACTATTTTCGGGCCTACATTAAGTGACTTTTCGCTTGGGATTTTTTTATTTCTTTTCTTCATGAATCTTCCAATCTCTCATTTTCTTCATTCTTTTATACATGAAATTTTACAATAATTGAGATCAAATGATTTCCTTTAACTCAGGACTCAAAACCTAAATTTAGATCCAAAAACTCTCAAATTGGGGGTAATTACTATTTTAAAGAACACTTAAATCCACATGTACTCAAGCTTTCTCATGTATAAAAAATACTCAAAATTGACACTTATCAATTTCACGGCATGAGATATCAAAGTTATCGTTGGTTGTCTTTTGTGGTTCTTTTCTTTAAAGCAATACTTGTGAGGATTATTTAACATGCTCATGGGTTTGTGTTTAGGTGTTAGCATCTTCTTGAACTTGTGATTCAACAACATGATCAAAGGATTGAGAATTGTAACTTTTTTTATCATCCTCAATATTTCGTAATTGTCAGTCATGAACTAGTATGTCCAACTACTCATGTAGAGCATGAAGCTCGGTTTATTATTGTTGTCACACTAGTTCCCAGTTTTTTAAGTTGCACCTGAATGTTTCCTTTAGTCTATTATTACATAGTTGTAATCCTATTTTGCATTACTTTATCATTCTTTTAAAAAATATATTCCATAATATTTTGAAGTTATTCACAATTGAAGAAGGATTTGAGGAGGAAGAAATTATATTGTGATTTTTAATAAAAGCTATAGACATGAACGACTTGGGAAAAACTTAATGAAGTCTTACTATATATTTTAAATATTTTTATTGAAAGATGGAATATTGTTAAATGAGTTGTGAAAAGAACAAAATCTTCTTTATTGAGTTGATAAACACCTTAAGTTTGAATTCTAGTTGTTAATTTTCAATACTAAATAAAGGTTTATATGTAGAATATCTTCCACTATTCAATTTTGAATGATAATAATATAAGTAAAAGAAAAAAAATTAATGTATACTTCATTTAGGGTCTATTTGTATAAGAGAACGGGTTTGTGACAATGTATATTTATAAAAGAAAGTTACAAATTTGAAGAATAAAATAATAATAATAATAATAATAAAAGAGAAACATATCTAAAACTATTTATTTTCCTCGTATTATTTGAGAGATTTGTCGGAAAAGAATGCTTTCTTATTTTTTAAATAATTAATTTTATTATTAACTTATTAATATTTATATTATATAATATAATATAATAATAATAATAATAATAATAATAATACTTATTAATATTAAATATTATTATTAAAATAATAATAAATTTAAAAAAAAATTATAAAATAATAATAATAAATTATTAATGAAAATAATAAAAAAATATTAATCATAAATTTATAAAATAATAATAATAAAAATAAGATAATTATAAAAATAAAATCTTATAATTTTATTAATTAAAAAAATTAAATATATATCACTACTATCATATCAGTCACAAAGTTCCATTCAAATCTTATCATTTTTTTATTAATCCAAACAACTTAATTTTTTACACACTATCATTTTAAATCCACTCCTTCAAATCTATTCTCTCAACCAAACATGGCATTAATAATTATATATATTTATAGATTTCTAGATGTAATTTTTATATAAATGGATTAATTAAAATATTGAATATTGCGAATTTAATTATGATTACTATAATAATAATAGTAATAATTTTTACTCTCGTTTGAGTCTATGAGAAGTGGGTGGTTAGTAATAATATAAATAAATAAATAAATAAAAACAACAAGAATAGAAATAAAACATAAAATAATAATAATAACAACAATAATAATATTAATATACAATAAAAATACATTATATAAAATAGAAAATGTAAATTAAAGTACTGATTGTCTTGAAATATAAAAAAAGAAATGCTAGTATTGTGAGGTTTACCGTCATCTCATCCAAATTTCTCGATTTCTTTTTAGCTGCAATGAGTTAATATTAATAGTTTTACTGAATATAAAATTAAACTTACTAAAAAACTAAACATTCACCCTTTATAAGTTTAAATGTTGTGATAGTTACAAATCTTAAATATTTTATTACAAGTTCTTCTACTTTATGAAATATTAAATATGATTTTTATTTATTTTAATATATTTTTTGAACATTAATAAAGAATAATGGCAAGAAGTTAAGGCATTGTTCATTATTAATTAATTAAGAATGACAATTCTTTTATGCTTTCATTGCAAATTTTTTAATTGATAACTTTTCCATAAGGCACACTTCATAATGAAGTCATGGTTATAGTAGTGCACTTATTTACTTCATGATGAAGTCAAAGTGACAATCTTTACATTTATAGGAGTGCACTTATTACACTGTTTCTTTAACCTTTGAAATTACAATAGTTTTTTATTGATTTCTATAACTTATTTCTTCGTAAAACTTTCACTCTGACAATCCCCCAACAAGAGTCTTCTAGTATGTCCCTACACTTCAAAAGGTTTGTTTTTTTGTGAATTTTGGCAAAATTTTGTAACTAAACATTTCTAGTTACCATCTCGTTTTTAATATATAAAACAACAAATTCATTTAATGATATCCTTAACTTTAAAAATAGGTAATGATACTAAAATCAAATAATTTACCATAACAAACTTATATGCATGTCATGAAATGGTGCTAACCTATTACAATTTTTTCACACAAAAAAATCATTTAGTAATTTAAATTAACAATAAATAATTTGTTAAAAGAAAATAAAAAAAAAGTTTGAAGCCATGAGTAATTGGGACCTATTACAATTTCTTTCTAATTTTTTAATTTTTTTACAGTGTACCAAAATTATCCATAGAACTAAAATTCACATTCATTTGAAAGAATTGGGACAAATTCACAAAAGTTGATTTAATAGAGCATGTGTTACCATCTAATATGACAAAACAAATGGTGATGTCTGATGTAACACTGATGGGACAACCACAAAATTATATAGCTGTTTCTGGAAGAGAAGAGTGAATATGCACTACCGTACGATATGATTGAAGAAACACCCTTTATTTCACGCCTGAAACAAAACCATGACAGAAACATGTAAAATCAAATTTTCTCACTTATCTCCTTCAAAGTCTCCATTGATAAGACCTCTCATCACTCATCATTCAAATTAAATGAATATAAGTGGTGTGAAAAATGCATCATCATTTTATAAAGTTAACTTCAGAGCTTCCGAACTTTCAAAAATTCAGAGAAATTTAAGTGACAGGTTTACTGATACTGTACTTTTATTACCTTATTCTTGAAAACAAAGAGGAAGAAAAAATGCCATGAAAAAGAAAAACGAATGAGTAGAAAAGAAGTTTATAAAAGGAAAAAAAATTATGATATTACATAAAAGAAGATTTGATCAAATATAAGACTTATTACCAAGCTCAAACGTATAACAATAAAAGTTTAGATATTGGACTATTTTTCTATAAAAAAAGTTAGGTTACGTATATTTTCAAAATTAGAGAGCTTAATCACATGTGAAAGGTTACGTATATTTTCTACTAAAGATGATTTTGTTAAGGTTTTTGTTATATAAATATTATTATTAATAAAGTGTTAACGGGATAAGTATATTGTTAATGTTGTACTTGAAATTGTACGACGCCTTAATAATATACTTATCACATCTTCTTTATACTTTTGTAATTTAATTTCATAAAGAATATTATGTTTTTAAAAAGTAGAATTTAATTTGGAATTTAAAAAATAATTACTAGTAGAAAAAACGGTTTTTACATCGGTTCTGAAAGACATTCTACATCGGTTTCAAAACTGACGCAGGTGCAAGCAATGTAATATGTGCATATACTAAATCGGTTGATAAATAAATCACCGATGTAAAATATCAATCCTAATAGCGCTCAGAAGGAGATACTACATCGGTTCCACAACCGACGTAATATTTCTATTTTAAAAAAAGAATAAAATTTTTCAGAATTCTTTGATAAATCTCTAATACATAGAAAGAAACACCACAACAATTTTTAAATTTTTTTGACAAGTATACATAGGTGAAATAAAAAAAATGTGAAAATACTAAAAAAAGTAAAAAAGAAATAGTAAACAATGAAATTTTGGAAAAAATGTTGTGTCCGGATCCCCTTCGGGATTGCCCAAAAGGTACGTCATTTCGAACAATTTTCATTTTTAAAACGTCTCAATCTGAGCTCTCTATCAAAAGTTATAGTCATTTGAAGTTTTTTCGTCTTAACTTTTTCAAACCCTAAATCTATGATAAATCTATACCATTAAGAACTTTACCATCAAATATACACTAAATCAAGTTGTTGATAAAAAGTTTGGGTCAAAAATAAATTTCTAACTATTTTAATGAATTTTACAAAACTACTAACCTTTTGCAAAGAGAAGCGACAAGAGATGTCGAACCAAGCATTCACAGTGGCGGAGAAAGGCTCACGCATCAAGTGACAAAACTCAACTGAGACAATCGCGGAGCTTGCGCATGCCAAATGAACCCTAGCAAAACCAGTGAACACAAAGATGCAAATCAAAACCAGTAAGAAAAGAAAGTGACACTACGAAAAATGCAATTGAAAAAGCGGCACCACACGAAACGAACCCCACAACGTGAAGCCGTGAATGCAATGGAGAAAATGAAGTGAATGAAGACACGTGAAACAACTTCGAACACAGAAATGATAAAGCAAAGAAGAAAAACCAAAAACAATGGTTGAAATGTTAAAATATGGGATATTACTATTATTATTTTAGTTAGTTTTATTAACATTAACAATGTGCACGAGGTGAGATTCGAACCCAAGTCCCACATACACCAACAGAACTAAACTTACCACTAAACCGGAGCAACATTATTGTCATATGTAATATTGATTTTTAATACAAATTATATTACATATGAATTTACATACAGATTAAATTCGTATGTAATATTCTGAGTGCAAATCCGTATGTAAAAATCCATATGTAATGTTGATTTTATATAATAATTTGAATCTATAGATAATTCTGTATGTAATGCTGATTTTACATACAGATATAAATCGTAGATAAAATTTCGTATATAATACAAATTTTACATACGAATTTTCAACCGTATGTAATTTCCATAGATAATTTGAGTTTTTTTTAGTGATGGATGAAACTTTAAAAAAATAATTAATCTAAAACTGTTTAGACATTAAATTGATATAAATTAATATAATATATATTATAAAGCATTTAACTTATATTTAATTTTCATAATAGACTATACGGGTGGAACTATAAAAAGATTAACACTAAATAGGAGAATCTCTTTATTGTATTCTTGTATTTCACTTCATTTAGACATATTTGTACATTTTTTTGGAGAAAAGGATGATTGATTCCAGAAGACATTAACAATGATAAAGATACTATTAATGATGTTGAGGGCGATGTAAGTGATAAGTAAACTATGGGTAAGAACAATGTAGTTGTAGCTTCAACAAAACTTGATTAGAAAGGTATCTTCACAACAACTAGGAATCAAGAAAGTAATTGAGGGTTAGGTACTTATTTTCATTATAAATGTGGTCTTCTCCGATTTACCCTTTTACTTTATTGTTACGAGGCAATAGGAATTGGGGTAAGCTATAAATTCCTACTAACATATTTATAAATATGAAATGATGTTACTAATTAAAAGCAATATAGTTATTTTAAAAATAGACGATACAATCATAACAAAATTAACGTTTCAAAAACATTATATGTGTACTCATTGACAAAGTATATGTGTCATTGGTTAACTCAAGTGGAAAAAACAATTGATAATCTTCTTTGTTGTATGTTTCTCACACTTCAAGGTTCAATCTTAACATACAATCATAAGAAACCTGGATAATTATATTTCATTTAATAATATAATACAAAGCTTGAATAATTTAAAAGATACAATCTTAATCCTTTGAAGCATTTAGAAAAATCTTCATGTATACGTGATAATACATTTATAGAAATCTTTATGTATACATGATAATACATTCAATTCACTTATTTATTGAAATTGCAACAATGAATTAAAATATATAACTAGATTGATCAATTTATTTAAAGATTGAAATTTAAATAATGAAACTAATCATTTCAAAAACTTACTTAAGGTATGGTTGCATTTCGGTGTAATTGATTAACGTATGAACATGGAAAAGTTTCATTATTTTTGAGTTAACCATTGAGTTCTTCTCTAAATAACAATCAATCTGTTTCAAATATAAATAACATTAAAACACATTTCAATGTTATTGAAATAGTGAAAAATAAATTGAGCTATCTCTTAGAACAAGTAAGGTAAAAAAGATCCTTCAACCTAAACCTTGTATTTCACTTAAAATTGCCCATAAATTAATGCAATTTTTGAGAAAGGTAAGGATTATAAGAGTGAAAGAAATTAAATTTTGACTAAATGCAATGATAGTTATTACCTTTCAAATTAATACATCCATTTAAATTGAACTAGTCCATCAATTCTTAGTCCAAGATGAATACGAAGGTGCTTCATTGAATAAAAAAATATAGAATATTTTCTCCAACTTGTAAAAAAATTACTACAATGTTTTTTTTTTATTCTAACCAAGATGTTGACATGCACTCATAATATATTTAGTCTTATCTTTAATATTGAAAAGTATGTCAATGAGATTATCACATACATATTTTTTCCCTAAACTCATAAAACTAATATAATGTATTATTTCAATATGAGATCAATATGGAAGGTCAAATAATATTTACCTCTTTTCCATATATTTTTATCAAATGACTTTTTCCTAGTCTTTTCAAATATAATATTCTTATCCTTCACCCGCTCATAAATTTCTCATAGAGCAATTTCATCCTTCTAATAATTATTAAAAAAATTTAGTCTATAATACATGTGATAATAAGTAAGAAATTTTCAATGTCTAATATAATCTTCTTATTTTCATGTTTCAACTATAAATAACTTGTATCTTTTTCAGGTATAAGACAAACATGATAACCCTTAACATTGTACATACTCAAGTTCTTACATGTTGGAAAGTAATTTATAATACAAAATAGTATTAATTTAAAAGTGTGTTTTCAATAACCAATTAGTACTTTCACTTCTTCTTCCACGTGAAAGTCTTAAACCATCTATCAAGGGATTTAAGTAAATATCTATGCCATTTCTTGGTTATTTAGAACTTGAAATTGTCATAGATATATAAGATAACATACTTGTACTGCATACACAACCAATTTACTGAAATAATTATTTTATCCGTAGCTAGTTTAAGTTTATGGTATCTTGCCTCGTTCCATTCTAGGAATTCGGAATAAGACAATCAATTTTCTTCAATTAAGAAGAATTAGTTGGATGTTGAAGTTATCTATCATTTTTCTTTCATTTACACGTCAATAATATTTTTTTTTTTCATCATGTTCTCTAGCAAACAATTGCCTAAACCTTGAAACTATTGGAAGATACCTTAAAACATTTACAAGGAGAGTCTTTGTTTTTTTTTATGATTAATAGCATCCTGATCCTTTATTGCATAATTTCAAACTCCTTTATGTATAATATACAATTATTATGACAAATATGTATTTTTATTTATTCCAAACCCATCAAACAAAGTATTTTTTTAACTTAATACATACAATCTAGCAAGATGTTCATGTTGATAGCATGTCCTTCAAAGTTATAGTAATTCAATGAAGCATTTATCACTTAGGACCATAATAGAGAAAAACTAACCAAATAATTTTCTTCACATTATATATAACTAATTTGGGTCTCAAGCTTAGCATTAAACATAAATTTAAAATGAACTAATTTGATAGATAAAGCTCGTCGTCAATTATCGAATTTAATAACACTGCCTAAATTTAATAGCCTCAAATATCCAATACAAAACATTAACCTGAAAATCAGTAATGAAGGCAACTCACGAATTAAATAAGAATATAGTGAACATGAAATAAAGCATTGTGAGAGGGATGATGTGAATACAACATGATATAAAAGGGGTGACTTACTTGTCTGGTGGTAGTGAGAAAAGTTGGAATTCATGTTTTGTATGTTGACATGGTGGTACCACATTGATTAATAATTCATTAGCAAGCGTACAAATTTGTCCCAAATAGTAAATTGACATAAATTAAAGTATTGAATGTATAAAATCTTGCTACATAATTATTTAATCATAGATAAATTAATTGTAGGAATTTTAATAAAAGAGTAAAGTCAAAATGCAAAATTTTATATAATTTAATAAAGAGTAAAACAAGATTTTGGTTTTTGAAAAGAGATTAATCAAAAGGCTCAAACATGCAAAGAATAAAGATAAACAAATATGAGTTAATAAGAAAGAAAAAGAAATATTAAAGAAAAATATATGAATGATGAAAGAGTTCTGCAAATTGATTTCATTGTCCCTTCTTATATAATTCCCTCTTTCCAAAGCTAACAAGTTCAATTATAAAGTTAATTAAATAATTCATAAAATTTAATTTTAACTCCTCATTGAGAATGCTTAGGTCGCTTGATTTCTCCATAACATTTATCAAGCAACCATTGTTAAGATTAAGGAGTTAAAACTAATTTGGTAATTTTTATATTCGTTTCTAGTTGTAAGTTGTGTCACAATTCTTACGTAAATCCCAACTAAAATTATAAAATTGTGATTTGGTTAATAAGTATTAAGAATAAGGTAAAAACAATTAACTGAATAATCAAATCATATGAAAAATAATAAATTACATTATTCGAGTAACTATATCAACTTTTAACAAAATGTTTAGGTACTACGATTTCATTCTAACACAAAGACTAAAGCGAAGAACTAAAAGCTTAGAATATACAAATATTTTGATTTGCTTTTGTTTAAAGATAATAAGGTAATGTACAAAATTATTTAATCCAAAAAAATTATAATATTTTGAATTGGATTTTTTTTTCTATAATTCATTTTCAAAGCATCTCCTTATATCAAAACAATAATACTACTTACGATAGAATGTAAATTGTCTTAATTTTTGAGAATTCGAATCACATGTCTATTATTTAAAAATAGTTAATGACCCGTTAAGTATTCTACAGATTTATTTAAACAATATGTACTCGTTTAGATTACTTGAGCAAACAATTTTCCTCAACTAAGTAGATGCTTCACTTGAGTAAACTTGGGCTAAAATCCTCTTTATTTCTTGCAAAATAGAGCAAAAAAAGCATAATATTACAATCAAAATTAAATTAGAACTAAAAACTACTAAAAATGAAAAAGTGAAGGAAAGAAATAATTGGAAGGTATAACGAGAATCTACAATAATCTGTAGGCGACAAATAGTGGCCTGAAACTTGTCACCATCCAACGATTTTGGGGTTCCCTAGCCCTGTTTTCAGGATCCAAGGCACATAGGCCAACATTCACTGATACAAGCAAAGTAATTGTTATTTATTGTGGCAAAGCTGCAAAATAAGAGTTACCTTTAACTTCTTTTTTATTTTTTTCTCTCTACCATCTCATTAAACTACTTCACATGGATACTATTAATACTGTCCATCACTGTGTCATTATTTTATTTTGTTTCATCTTATATCATTTTCTGTACTAGTTGTCTCTTGTCTTTCCCTATTTTTTTTCTCAACCTATATGCTTATGTTCTTATTTATCACCAACAAAAACAAAACGTGTTTGTCTATTTTTAGACTTAGTCCCAACCTCAACAACATGTTGGTTATGGCGGTTCAAATAAAAATAAATGGAAAGAAAGAAATGGAGTAGCCACCATAAGTTTTTATGAAAAACTATGGAAAAACTAAGAAAAGAATAAGGAATAAGTCTGCGAACTAATTAGCACCTCACATGGGGAAGGTATTAGCACCTCACAACGTCTATCTTAAGACAGTACCTTTAATTAAATAATCAAAATCAAATGTGGTTTTTAGAATATTTATTTTTTCCAAAAATATAATATATAAAAAAACAATTAAAAATAAAATAATAATTTTTAAATTAAGGAACCCGACAAAAATTGACTCTGCTCCTACTTATCAACATCCTTATCGGGTGAAGAATCAGGGAATACGTAGTTCTACCAAATTTGAGCTATGTTGAGAAATTTGACATTTTTATTAATTTTTTATTATTATATATTTATTAGTTTGAAAATTTCATTTTCATTTCGGCATATCATAGACACGTTCGGTCTTTTGATAATCCCAAACGAAAATTGAAACTCCTTAAACTAAATTCCGCATGACGCGTGTGATCATTTAGAACTTAAATCACGAATTGATATTTATTATTATTATTATTTTTATAAAAAATAAGAATTCCACATGACGCGAATGATCATTTAGGATTTATTAAAACAAAAATTTTATGAAAAATAGACTTTCAAAAAA
>Ga0209700_104835_pt1 | contig 23622 bp, 10 predicted proteins | sample SiratroredBW_FD_187528 | JGI IMG/M metagenome (GOLD analysis project Ga0209700, IMG submission 187528) | Root nodule microbial communities of legume samples collected from California, USA - Siratro red BW (SPAdes) (version 2) | ecosystem: Host-associated > Plants > Roots > Nodule | place: USA...
AAAAGTTGAAAAATAAATATCAGCTCTTTTTTATTTTAGATAATATTTAGCAATTAAAAATATGAATATTAACCTATTTTTCACAAATATTGATATAGAGAAGAAAAATAGATGAGAAAAAAAAAAGAGATGAAAAAAGGAGTGAGAAGATGTAGAGAGAAAAAATAAAAAAAATAAAGAAAGTGGAAAAAATGAGAAATAACTACGATAAAAAAAAAGAAAGAGAGTGAAAGAAAGACAGATAAACAAAGGAAAGACAGAGAAAAGAGCCACGATAAAGAATTTTTTTTTTATATATAATTTGACATTTTATCATAGGTCGTGGGAATATTTTCACAATTTAAGAAATTTAAAATTTTTCCTTAAAGTTTTTACAAGTCTCATATTTCATTTTAAATTCTTAGTGAAATTTTAATATCTTAATAAATCTTCTTAAAACACAATATAAGAGATATCAATGTAACTATTATTACCAATTATGAAGTTATGAATGATTTAAAAGCAGGAAGAAGAATGTTTTTAATCTATTTATTATTTATAAATAAATAACAACGATGAATAATAATAATAATAATAATAATAATAAATACAAGTAATACACATTTTACCTATTTCATTAGACAGTGACTTCGAAAGTATTTAAGAATTCAATTACTAAAGTTTGGAGTAAAAGTAAAAAAAGAATGACAGAATAATCAAAGTAAAGAAAATAAAAATATATTTTTTGTATGGATAGAAATATATATATATATATATATATATATATATAATATATATATTAAATTAATATTTTTAACCTAAAATCAGAGATTATTTTGAGGGTTTAAATTAATTATAAGATAAGGTTTTAGTTAGTATTTTGTCTCATTACTTTTTAGTTGGTTTAGGTTGTTGGGAATGGGAGGGTGGGCGAGATTACCACCTTCCACCAAACTAACTCATTACTTCTAATCCTATTCTTATTTGGCGTATACTTCTCTATACAACACAACCTTAACAATAACAACCACTTCCATTCCCCTTAACGTAAAATACGCAGATCATCACAATGCCATCTTTCCTTTCTCTCAAATCATACCATACCAAACCATTTTTTTCATTTCCTTTTAATTAATTGATTAACTATATGGTGTTGTTATACCTAAATCAAGTAATCTCCTTTCCCTTGTTGGCATAATTAAAGCCAACGGAATCTGGACAGGAATAAATGAAATTGAAGAGGAGAGTGATGAATACCTGTCAGAGCTTGCAAGGTGCTTTCAATGTCTCGGCAGGCCATCACAGCCTCCACCGCATGCACCCTCACATGTTGCTGAAGCTGCTCTTTCAACGCACATAACACAATCAAATATTGTGCCTGCACTAATTAATATATAAAATATATAAATGCTCATTTAAAATAAGTAAAAAAAAAAAGTCTCTAAAATTTAAAAACATTAGAGATAAGGAGGAGTGGGAAGTGAAAAAAATGTACCATGAAGTTGTCAAGTTCCTGTCGATCATGAGAAAGGGAATGAGAATGGTGTGAGGCGTAAGAGCGGAGGAGATTGTTGAAGTGTGATAACTGAGCGTCGATGAGTGGCAACTGGTCGATGGGTGTGGCGACGCGGAGGCATGAGACGTGTGCAGCGAGAAGTTGTTCGCAGAGTGGGTGGGTGGCTATCTCCGCCTTCACTTGACGGTGGTGGTGGTCGGCGGCGGCTGAGACTTCTGCGCTCAACATATTCATTCCTAACCCTGCTTCTTGCATCTACTCTTCACGGGAGGCGTGGGTGATTAAGGAAAGAGAAGGTGGCTATAGGATCAGGAAAAAGGTAAGGAAAAAGGTAAAAAGAGTGAGGTTGAGTTTGAGGACCACTCTATGTATGGTAATGGTAATGATGTCACTGTGTGTGTGAGAGGGTGAGCTAGGATGGAAGCACTGACACCTGGGAATTCCAATCTCTCGTTCTTGGCGTCTTTTTATAACCCCTACCTCTTTCTCTGTTACCTGAACAACGAGTTTGCATAGACGAAGACGCTAGGAAGAAAAAAACAATGAAAAGGAACTGTTTGCGTGAGAGATCAGATAAGTGTAAAAATGTTCTCTCGGATAACTTTCAATTTGTATATGTATTATGTAGTTAATTATCAGGTACCTAATTTTTCATTTTTGTATTTCATTTACATTTCTACATTTTTCTTCCAATATTAACAAAAAATTAAATAAATATTCTTATAAATGTATTAAATTATACTTAAATTAATTTATAAACTATTTATTTCTTTTAGAATGTTATTTGTTAAAAAATATATTTAATTTTAAGTTATAGATAAGTTTTTTTTTTCATTTTCATATTATACATTATGTTTCCTTAATATTTGTCTAAACAGACCGTTTTCGTATTTAAAAAAATATAGATATATATTATCCTAATTTAAGTTAAAAAAATATGAAATACAGAATATCAAATGAGATAACATTGTAATGAAAATGTATAAAATATAAAATAAAATACCGAATTTTATTTTATATGACATCTAACAATACTGCAGTATTCACCTATCTGTTGATGGAAAACAAATTTGAAATAAAATCTTTTGTCGGTTGAATTTGAAAAAAAATTACAATGCAAGATATCACACTCCATATTGTGGACTAATATAAAATTTTAATATATAAATTTGAGGAAACAGAAAAGAAATAAAAGGAAGAGAAAAAGAATGAAAATGAAATCCATTTAATCAAGAGAAAGATAGAGAGTGAAAGAAAATGAACAGAAGGTTTATGAAAAATCGTATATAATTTGATGATATAATAAATTGTTAAAAATTTAAAAATAATATATTTATAAAACCATTTAAATTATCTTATTATTAACAATGATTAAATTTTAAATTTACTAATGTTATTATTTTTTATTTATTTTTCTTATTATAATAATATTATTATTTATTATTTTATTCTATAAATTTATTTTAGTATGGTTATAAATACAACAAATAATTATATTTATTATATAAATTTATTTCTATTATTAGTTATTATTTTTTATGTAATATTTGTATTATTGTTACTATTATATTTTATATTTTATTATTAATATTATTATCATATAAATTTATTTATATTATTATTTATTATTTTCACTTAATATTTATGTTATTGCTATTATTATATTTTTTTATTAATATTGTTATTATTATTATTATTAATTTAATGTTTTTAATATTTTATTATGTTATTTATCATAATAAAAGCTTTCTTCTACATGTTTAACAGCCATAATCAATTATGTTACAATAGATAACTCACTATACTTCTTCTTTAAATATATTATTTAGACTTTGTTTGGATTGAAAAGTAGATTTGAGATGAAAATATGTGAAAAATTGAATTATTTAGATTAAGAAAAATATGATGAAAGTGAAGAGAAAGTTTATAAAAGTTTGTAAGTGATTTAATAGATGTGATTGATAAAATAATCTTTTAATAAATGAAATTATAGTTAAAATTAATTTAAAATTAAATATACTTAATTTATTGGATGTGATTGAAAAATTATTATTATTTTAATTGATAAATCATAAAAGTATCAATTATTTTAAAATTAAAATTAAAAATTAAATTACTATTGTTAATAATATTATTATTTTATAAATTTATTTTGATTATTATTATAATTTAATTTATTATTATTATTTTTATAATCATTTTTGCAATTTTATTAGTTTTATTATTATAATTATTATTTATGATTTTATTATTATAACTATTATTTATCATTTTTTATTATATTTAGATTTTAAATTAATATTATTAGTATTCTATTTTATAACTATCTTTATTATTATTTTAATAATAATTATTATTATTATTATTATTAGTTTACACTATATAATTTTTATATTTATTTAATTATAATATAAATGAAAAATATTAATAAATTATTGTATTTATTTTAAAATATAACAGAAAGTTTAACTTTTTTTTTCTCAAATCACTGCCCATATGTGAAGAAAGAATAAGTTCATTCTTTTACCTCGTTTTCAATTTTTTATTATTATTTTAATTTTCAATTTTTCCCAACTTTCACCTCATATCTTCTTGATGTTTTTTTTCTCGGAAATCAGTCTCCATAAACAAATAAAGTGTTATTGTAGTTTTGCTCATACAAGTTTATGTTGAGGTTAACTACAATTATTTGTTTTCATTGATAATATCTTTTAAAATTGATTTTTTTTATTGTTTAGCCAAACACAACACCATATTCTCTAAATCTCTCAAACTTGATAGTCATCTCATACAGTAAGTTGCAGTTCATTGTCTCTCCAAAGACAGTGGTTTCCATGTAGAAGTTGTAGTTGTCATAACACAATAAGTATCAATTTAGGTGAAAGTGTGTGGAGACACAAAAGGAAACAATAACATGAGAGATTGGTGTGGATTGTGGTATAGCAGAGGAAGCCATACTGAGCATAAATAATAAACGACTCCACTTTGACCATAGTTTAATTAGGTGAATATTTTTAAAAATAAAATTATTTTAAGAAAAAAATCATTTTTATATTTATATTTATAAAATTTATATTATCAATATATGTTATTTATTCTTAATTAAATAATATATTAAAAAAATTCATACAAATCTAGTATAAAATTTCATGTTTTTATGTCAAATGTTGGAATTTCGTATTGTTTACATGTAAAAACTCCCTCTAATAAAATAGTCTAATTTGATAAATAAGTGGGAAGAGATATATTTTTATAATTTGAAAAAGGTATATTTTTGAAAAAAATTCTCTCTACTTACTGTTTTTTTTCCTTCATCTTTATTTATTTATTTTTCTCCATATCTAAAACAGGTGGATTCTGCAGTTAAAAACCAAAAAAATGTAATTTTTTCTATTAAAATTTTCAAAGTCGCATCTAAAAACCAAAAAAATGTAATTTTAAGCAATTTTCTGAAGAAAAATAATCATTTTAGTCACTCAAGTGTAAATTAATCCCAATTAATCTTTGAAAAGAATTACAATTTTAATTTAGTTTCTTAAAATATAAAAAAGTATTACATTCATCTAAGCACATACTTAATTGATTTCACAATTATACATCATTAGTTTTTATTTTCTGTAATTTGACTAGTTTTATCTCCAATAAAGTAGTTTATTTATTTTTAATAAATAGATCTTATAAATAATTATATTTATTTTTATCACATTATTTTTATTAATTAATTAATTTTATGAATATTATTATAATATATCTAAAAAACTAATTATTTCTGGACGAATACTTAATAAGTATAAATTCGAACATCTTATCAAACAAGATTGTTTATAAACATCATATATAATAGTTCCTTTTACGTCATATATTATTTTATATATATATATATATATATATATATATATATATATATATATATATATATATATATATATATATATATATATATATATATATATATATTCATGTGACATATTTAATTATGTTTGTTCTTTAGAGGAAATAAGTTCATTTCTAACTAATACTCATACACCTACAAATGTTTTAGGTAGTGTATAATAACTTTTTTCTCAGTTTCTCATTGTTTGATGTCTAAATTTAAATGATTTAGACCTGTATTAGAATAAGGGATATTTGTTATATGGTAAAAGCATATAATATAAACATTCAAATAAAGGTTCCAATATTATCTAAAAAAACATTCAAATAAGGGTTCAGATATTATTTTAGGTATGTGACCTCAACTAAAATTTACTTTATATATTCAACATTCCATACACATTTCAGTCAAATTAATATAACATTACTCAAAATCAAAATCATATTATCACTTAATTTCCCCGAATAATCCAGTTGAACAATAAAGTAAAACTTAAAAATATTGATTGAGAAACATAGGTTTTTAAAATCCAAATAGAGAATATAATTTACTTTCTATATTGTTTTAATTTGACTAAAACTTTCAATCTCACTTAACAATAAAACAACAAAAATAAGCTATAGTTCTATTTTTCTGTCTCATTTTCACTTTAGGGAGAATATCCTTACGTGAAAATAAACCATAATTGAGTTTTATACTAATTATCAAAACATCTCAAAAAAAAAAAACTTATGATATTAATTTTCAACCTTCTTACCAAATTTAAAATGTTCAATTACAATTATCTAATGCTCAAAAATCACACTTTAATCATTTCAACTTAAAATTATTATTCAAAGTTCAATATTATTGTTTTTTTTGGACCTACACTCCAATACATATTACAATTCTATAATTTTTCAAAAATTTAATTTTAAGAGAATTCTAGTATAGTATCCACCTAATTTCGGTCAATCTACATTTATCATTTAATCATCACAAAGTCATTCTTAAAAGCACCCTAAATAAAAGTCCTAATGCATACACATAATCATACATAATCATAGTAAATTTAATTTCAACTAAATTCTTCAATTTAATTCATCAACAACATTTCATCATCCAAAGTTATTGACTTACACTTTAAGAAATAATTATAAGAAAGAGTTCAACATTTACTCGATGAAAGGTTAAACAAGTCGAAAAAATCATTTTAAATTGACCAAACAAAAATTGGATTTAATTTATAAAAAAAAATACTTGAAGAATTTTAAGAAAAAAAAACTCATTTACTCTAAATTGAGTTATATTTGAGTAAGAATGATCATAAATTGACGAACTATTATAAGGTACGGTTTGCTCTCCAAAAGAACGAAAATAATAATAAAAAATTATGTGACGCGTATTATAAAGAGGAAGAAACTTTAATTAAAAAGAAAAGGAAAGAAAGGTGAAAGAAAAGAAAAGAAGATAATTTACTGGTTGACTAAATATATATTATGTTTAATAGAATACTTTTAATTATATTTTATATTTACAAATTTTCAAATAAAAATATTGTTTAAAAGATTTAAATTTACTTTCATTCATACAAATTTGATTTTTTGGTGATTATTGGAATGCATTTAAGTTAATATATGCAAACCTTTTCTTTAACTTATGAAATGATTAAGATTAGTTAAAACATTAATATATATATATATATATATATATATATATATATATATATATATATATATATATATATTCATTTAATTTTTTACGGAAAATATTTAATTATATATTTTTTTTAAATATTTATATTATTAATATTAAATAGCTATATATAATTCTTTATTAGTTTTTTAGTATTTATTATATGTTATGTAAAAATTAAATATTTTGAGTTTTATGTTTATTTATATTCTCCTTAATAAAACTAGTTGATAAGTTCACTGGTAGTTTATAAACTTCTAAATTATAAGTTTCAAGTTGATAAATTAATTTATTGAAATAAAAAATGTTAAGTAAACTAGGGGATAAACTAGTTGGTAAATGTAAAACGATCTAAGATAATAAAATAATATAAGTTTTAGTATAGAAGTGAAATTTATGTTTCTAAATAAAAATATATGATAATCTAATCATAATTTTGTATTTTTTAAAAATAATGATTTTTTTATTAAACTTTTTTGTACTTTTATTTATTTTCTTAAAAGTTGTATATACTATTTGATGTAAACAACTTATTTTATTTTAAATGAGTTTATCTAATGAGTAATAATTAGATTTCACTATCTTATATAATAAAAAATTATATATTATTAAAGAAATAAGTATTTTAATATATGATAAAAACATTAAATTTTATAAAGATACTAAATTAAATACTTAATATTTAATATTAAAATATTAAGTAAATATAGTATTATTTTGGTCTTTTAAATTTATTACTTAACGCTTCAAAATATTAGCTAAAAAATATGAAAGATGAATATATTTTAAAAGAAATAATATTAGTACAATCTTCCTTTAAATATTCAATATTTATTTTAGTAGTTTACTATTTATACTAAAATTAAACAATTCCAAATGTAAGAGGTTAGTTATCAACTTTAGTCATTTATTCGTGGCAGACACGCGAGCTCGAAACATATATAATATGATTCCACATGTAACATGTTAAAGTCATGTATCACACGGGACAAACCTCCATGCACAACTTTTTTTTTTTTTTTTTTATGTTAAATTGTTATTTTATACTGGTAAGTATTTAATATAATATTTTCTATTGATTACTTAAATATTTTTTAAATAATAAGAAACCATCAGATGCTAATCATAACATTTTTCAAAAGCTAATCATAACACGATGACAGCTGATAACATTTCGGTACAATATTATAGTACTTGCATTTGAAAAATTATATTATACCTATCTCGTTGAATATATGTATGAATAATAATAATAATAATAATTTTAGTCATAGATACATATATATTCATACATGTCTTGCAATATAAACTATTGGTAAGATCAATAATCAGTAAGAAAGAAATTTATAGTACTGAAATGAAAAATCATTATGAAATATTTCAAACATAACTATACAACCTTTAAAACAAATAATTTAATACAGTCATCTTAAATTTAACTTTATAAAATCTAAAAATAAATTTAAAGGTGTTTCAAATATTTTAACTAAATATTATATTAGAGTCTAAAATTAATGGTTAATATATATACATGTGTGTGTGTGAATTTTAAATAATAATCATGTAATGCAAGTACGATATATATAATATAATAATACTGATATGTTGATGCATTGTTATTATGATTTTGTCATATGTCTGATGTGAGATTTTTTTAATATATTCTTTTTTAAGATAAACTTTTTAATATAATTCTGATACTACTTTAGTAAGTAAATATATGTTAAATTTAATATTATAAAAGTAATTTATAAAATAATATTTTTATTTTATTATATATTATAATTAAACCGAATTTTTAATCCACATAAAATCTTTAATGAAATAAACCATACGACTAAATTTCTAAAAAGTTTGGACTGAAATGTTTGGCAATCAGTTTATCATGTGGTGTGATATTTCTTTTTCTTTTTTACGAAGAAGCGGTAACTAATTTTCTACCAAAAGAGTAGTGGGTGAATTTGGTTTATTCTAAAATCAAATAAAAATATTTTGACGGCCTAACTTTTTTTTAACTCTACATGGATTTTATGAGAACTTAATTTGTATATAATTTAACCTATTTAATGAGTATACATGTGAGAAGTAGATGGCTAAAAAAATGAAGGAAAAGTTGGTATACTACAGTATTTTTAGGTTCTATTAACTATTACCAACTATGAAGTGGGGGAAGATTTAAATGTAGAGGATTGTGGTTGGAAACAGATTAATGAATAAACTCTAGAGATTAGGTTTAACATTAAGCATGTATATTGTGGGTGAGCTCTATGAATTAATTGAAGACAGACTTGGTGATCACTTAATTTATTGATTGATAGTTAGTTGCACCAAAAAGAAATACAGAGATGAATATAAAAATATTTTAAACTTGAGCACCCACCAATAGTTCCAGTTCCAATGAATATACTCAACAAAATGTACAAAAACAGAAATGAAATCTTAACTGCAGAGGATGCATCAGTGCACACCACTAATTAAAGAAGATAATGATATGTAGTTTGATAGTTTTAAGATGGTTGAACTGTCAGTGTTTCATCTCACTTTCTGGTGGAGCTATGCTTTTCAATTTTTCATGATCTTCTATTTGTTTATTTTGGCACCTAATTTTCCATGCCCTGTAAGTATTTGGAGATTACCATAATTTAAAAAAAAAAATACTGCACTGAAATACTTAGTTTGTAAGTATATTTAACTATTGTTATTGTTATTAAGTTAAAAAATCTTATATACAGGTCAATTTATATAAATAAGAGTTGCAACGATTTTATGAAAAAATGAGTTATACATAAACTCAATTACTTTTCATGCGGATTCTGATAACAAGATATCACAAAATAATTCGATATAAACCGTATAAGAGTATTAGAAATAAAAAAAAAACCTTCAAATAATCTTAAATATATTTTTTATTTTCGATTTTATATTACACAATTTAAAATATAAATTTCGTATTTTAGAATACAAATTTTAAAATATAAAAAAAATTATTCTAAATTATGTAATTTATAATATATTTTTAGATCAAAATACATAATCTATAATATATTAATGTATTTTAGATTGTATAATCTAAAATATATTTTAATACTGTACAAAATGTATTTATGAATTAAAAATCTATATTTATAAATCTGAACCAGGGGTTCTTTTGTCTTTTCATTACCCATGGGAGTGCCGTCAAACTATGGGGTGCAGAATGCGTTAGCCTGAGACTGAGCGGCCCCAAAGATCATTTCCGTCATTGAAAAAATTATGGAGGTGCAGGGTGATGAGATCATGGAGGTACAGGAAGAATCCGTAGATCAAGAAACGTACTTGGCCCAAATGAATAAGATCCTAGAGGTAAGTACAAAAATGCCTTAACATTTGTTTCTGTTGATGGACAGACCTAAGTGAACGGATCATTACCGTTCAAACTCCATATTGGTCTATCGATTTAAAATAGATATTTATTGTTATAAAATTACTTTATATTTAACTATAAGTAACTAGGAAAAATATTTAATAATTGAAATGATAACAGAATAATATATTAATTAGGTAAAAATTAGTGTAACAACTTCAATTCTAAATGGTATTTTTTTTCTATAAATAGACTTTAAACTATTATATATATATAAACAAATTTGAAAGCTTTTGTCATAAACTCTTATGAAGACTTTGACTTGAGCGACTTTATAAAAAAAAATCGAATTATTAAGATTTTTTTAGCTCGAACATTGAATCATGTTCTAGACATGTTAATTGGAATACGATGAAGGTGGTGGGTGGTAAATTGGATCTTAAAGTTATAACAATTATGTATCATCTATGATTTTAAATGTTGGAACAAATTGACTTTTTTCCGAAAAATGCATCTACCTTAAAATAATCATTCCCACTAGAGCACTCAGGATCCATTACCTTTAAATATTAGCTGTTTATAGATTTATAAGTAGATCTCTGCACTATAAAGATAAGAAAGATACCTTGAATGCTTTAGATTAAAGACTCTTGTTACTTATGGGCTTTTTGTTACAATTGAGGGCTTCCAAAGAAGGAAATAACCAGTATGGACAAAACTATCTTCTCTATTAATCTTCAAAGTTAGTTGATTTTCGAATACATTGTAAAAGTTGCAATAGAAAATAAATGTATCTTTCTTATGGGATTTTGTTGAATGACAGGCACCAACACTCCTCCCAAGACTAAAACAATGGTAGAATATAAAATCTCATTTCTTATTCTATTTTCTTTTTCTTTTTCACACTCTCCCTTCTATGACATCATTTGACAAAAAGGAGAAATTAAAAGGATCAAAATCTGGAGATCAGTTCCATCTATAAATGTATGCTGGATAATTTACATACACTCCTCAATTCTCGTAAAAGGTAAGTGGTAATTGTTTGGGACTCGCCAGTACGTACATTATTGTTATCTCGTATTTATAAAAGTACCTTCAATCTAAGCTTCTTGGTTAGAAAACCAAAGTCAATTTGGTGTGGAAGAAAGTTTGTAAACATTGCAGATCAACTAACTTGTTTTTTCTCTCTCAATATATCTGTTGCTTTGTAGAATTTGGAGCATGATATATGAATAAATAATTTTATAGACATTTTTGTAAGATGCATGAAAAAAGTGATAAATGTGGTTCCCACAAAGTGATAATAGACTTGGTGCGCAGATTTCAACGTGGATTCTGGTGGAGGGAAGAAATAAATGAATGAAAGTGATAATAGACTTATTTTATTTAGGTGTGTTCTGAAGCACCTCCCTTTAATACAGTGGTGCGTATGGCCTTATTGGGCCAATCTTTTAATTACTAAACAGTGCCAAAAGTCTACATGCTTCAACTATTCCTACTCATACCACTTTTCTTATTCTCACATCTTTTCATGTAAAAATATGCCTATTTATATAATCGTTAGAAAGAAGGTTAAGGTGCAACAGTTCAGAGGGGGAAAAGATACAAAGAATGCCATGTTAGAACTTTTTAATTTTTAAGAAAAAAACTTTCTTTTTATCTTTTGTGGTCTACCAGAGAAAACAAATTACTATAGTTTTTACTATTTTTCCTTTGAAGTATCTGTCAAATTTTTGAAAGTTTTAAACATAGATGAGTTGATCTCTAAATAATATCTTTTTAATTTAATTTTTCAGAAAAAGTTAAATAACATTTTAGTTCTTTCATGAGTCTATTAATAACAGTTCAAATCACTATTAAGTGCATAATAACTCCTCTCTCATTCCTAAATGCCTTAATCGTTAGTTGTATACGTTATAATTTTTCAACCCCAACCTTAGTGCCTTTTCTATAAGAGTTTTTGTCCCCTTTACCGTCTCATCTCTTATTAGTCTTCTTGGCTTGTGCAGGAGAAGCATTTCATTGGCAACACAGTGGAATATAGAAATGAGAAAGGTATCGACAAAGAATGAAACGAGGTTACATCAAGATCTACACAAACGGTAGAAAAACATATACTGACAAAAAAACATAACAAAGCAATATTGTTGATCAACCATTAGGATCATTATAATTCTCAGTAGGCAAACTTCTCGTTCCAAAACTCCATTTGAGAAACCAATATAGAAATTATCAAGCATGATAAAAGAAAGAAAAAAAAAACATTTTACATCTAATTCTATCAATTTCCCCCCTTCTATTGTTATATCTCGGGTTTTTTTTCCTGTGTGTTTTTTTCATTTTTGTTCAGAGTTAACAATAGTTAATTGATTAACGGTTTTTAGTCTGCTTAGCTTAATCTTTTCTCTTTTCTCGTTTTCGTTCAACTGTTTATATATAGTTTTTTTTAGTACGTACTATAAAATAATGCATGAGCTCATTTATGAAATACACAAAGTCGATTTTACAACTTTTATGAAAAGTGTGTTGATTAGTGACGTTACAGTATGTTGATTTTTGTTTTTCTTTTCTACCAAAAAATATAGTATTAGAGGAGGTTCGTCCTGATCTTTTGTTGCTTAGATCTTTTTCCTTTAAAATAAGTTTTCGTTTTCATCATTTTTTCAGTGGTCCTGTCGCTCTAGGTCGTTTTTTACAAAATCAAGATTGAGGTTCTTGCTTTCTTCTTTCTTCTAGTTAGTTGCTTTTTTTCATAGATTCCGTACATGCTCAAACACAAAATAATATGGAACACTCTCAGAATTGTTATCTTCATCCATAATCTTGACATGGTTTGGTTAGCTCTCAAGTTAATATCAAAAAATATCATTCATTTAATATATCTTGTGATTGTATCGAAGGTTAAGAAAGATTGGATAAGGATATGTTAATTATGAACAAGAAAGAACAAAGAATATGATAACATGGAAGAAGATTTTTTTAATGAATGCATATCTCTTTGTCTACCGTAGCTCACTTAATATAAAATTCTAGGAAACTAAATATAAAAATTATTCTAAATAAATACATTTGATATTCTCTGATATTCTACTGATATTCTAATAGTCCTTTGATTATCTTTGATATTCTACTGATTTGTCTTTTTTGATACTCCCTTGATTATCTCTATGATATTCTTACTAATATTCTTTTAATTATCTCTAATATTCTACTCATTTGATTTGTTTCCATAATAATAATATTCTAACAATATAGTCATAAAATGTACACTTCTATCAAAAAAACAAATTAAAATTTGTTAATGAAAGTATTGATGCTCTTGTTAACGGTGAACCCCTATATGATATTTAAGAAATATGCAATGTTATGGTTATTGCCTTACTTGTTGTGACAAATCAAATTACACAATATTATATACATAAAGGGAGTTATGGGAAGATTTGAGAGAAAGATTCTTTAAGAGAGATCACTTTAGAATATTTTACATTCTTTAAGAAATACACTCAGCAAAATAAGGAGGAAGAAGTGTTTTAGACTTCTTTATTGATATGAAAATTCTAAAAGAGGAACAGGAATTCTTAAAACCTACACCAAATTGCATATGCAAGATTCGATGCATCTGCAACCTCATGAAAAATGTCATCTAGCATAAAGGTTTTGAACATGAACATGTTATGCACTTCTTGAAATATCTTAATGATGTGTATAATACCATAAAAACTCATATTCTAATCATGAAGCCCTTTCTCAATGTTAATCGTGTTGTCTCTCTAGTTCTGCAACAAAAGAGACAACTTATAGGAGGAATCATTTTTTATAGTAAAAATAGGTTAAAATACGCAAGTAGTACTTTACTTTTGCCATTGCAGTGCTCTTCTTAGTCCCTGTTTGTCCGAAAATAACTGGCAAGTGGGAACCGACAAGTTTGTTTGCTGTTCAGTATGGCAACATTTGCACTCTCTTTCTCTCTCTTGTCGTTTCTTTTCCATCTCATCCAATCCTTACAAAGTCACCGGAAGCCGGAAGCCTGGTTGTCGGTGTGGAGGGACACGTGTCAGGAGCATAGACGATGGCAGAGAGGGGGCTTTGTGCCTCCAATACAAGCGTCATTCTTTTGAGAAATGGCCCGTGTAAACAAGTGTGGATTCACGTGCCATTGGGAGCATTTATTCCCAGTTTTCTCAATTTGGGAAAGGCCCAATTTCTTTTTTCTCGGGCTTTACCCAAAAAAGAAAATATAGGATTAGGTTCTTTTATAGGCGCTCCTCCCTTTCGAGTTCCACCACCTTTTATTATCTCTCCATTTCGTAAGAATATTTGCCTTGGGATATATACTCCAGTATTATTTTATATTATATTATATTATTATTATTTATTTATTCATAGCATATAAATAATATATATTATATGCAAGCAAAAACCTAAGAGGAAGCTAGGTCAATAGGTGGAACCACCAATCCATCAATCAATCAGTCACTGGAGCCCCTATTTCTCTCTCTCTCTTCCGGAAAACTGTGTTAGGGTTTCTGTGATCGAGCCTGCAGACACTTCCTTCAGAGCTGAGTCTTCTCCCTCAGGGGCACAAAAGATTCCATTGTTGGCTTTCACATTAAAGTTTTGTCAGGTTTGATTTCTATTTTTGGAAACGCCACTTGTAATTTATTCCTTCGTTATCCAGATCTCGTTTTCCCTCTGCTTCACCTACAATCTTACACACTTCCTCCTATTACCTCTGTCCAGACAAATAGGCAAAACGGGAAAAATGGTGAGGGGGAAAACTCAGATGAAGCGCATCGAAAACGAAACGAGTAGGCAAGTCACCTTCTCCAAGAGAAGGAACGGCTTGCTCAAGAAGGCCTTTGAGCTTTCCGTGCTGTGCGATGCTGAAGTCGCACTCATCATCTTCTCCACCAGAGGGAGGCTTTACGAGTTCTCCAGTTCCACTTCAAGGTACGTCACTCGCAAACTTGTTTTTCAGTGTTGGTTACTCGATTGATTACTTTGCTTAAGTACTTGATTAATGCGTGCATTGTTTCAATGTTGAACCAATCCTTTTCTGCCAAAATCGTACCTAGATTAATTTGAAGCGATAAAGATAAAACAATTTCCTGACCCTAGTTTGCTGGGCTCGTACCGTGGAGCTCAGCTCCTTGTCAGTGTTATTTGATGTTTTTAATTAAGATTGTTATCGATCGCATAAATGTTGTGTGGATTTTGATGGATCCTTTCAAAGTAGGCTATTTAATTCTTGATGGCTTGAGGAATATAATATTAGAGAGAAATTCATTGTGCTATACGCATATCAATGTCCATTGTGAAGCTGGAAAAGAAACATAAAGAAGATAATCGATGTTTGTTATATATATGCACTGCATATGGTCTGCGTCTGGTGACTGCAAAAGGGTTGGGATTTTTCTATCTTAAAAGAGCTTATTTAGAAATTCATCCAAACATTTCTTTACTAAATAAGAGTATGAATTCTTACATGAGATGGAAGGAGACAAGATTCACTGATTGTCAAAGGCTTTCAAGGTGAATCAAGAAAGGTAAACTAAAAGGAATAATAGTCTGTTATTAGCCTTAATTAAGGGTCTAAATATATTTAGCTACTGTGTCTTTTTTTCTTGTCAAAAGTTATTTCGGTGCACTTTCCCCTAAAAGACAAAGTTAATTGAAGGTAAGTTGTCCTTCACAAAAACATTATTTGAATAAAAAAAGAAAATATGAGTGTAATAAGTATATATAACAAAATAAGAAAAAAGAGTTGAAATAGTGAATTTTAGCAGGGTATTTCTAGTGAATGACTGATGTAATAAGTATCTCATCACTCTTTGTACTTAAACATACAAGTGATTGGTTAAAACAAGGACTACAAAGCGTAACAATATTTAATTTATATTTGACATAACACTCTACCAAACATATTCCATTACAGTGGCTAAATTGGGTTATAATAAATATTTATGGTTAATAAAGCGTAATGGTATCTTTTAGACACATTTTTAGAAAAAAATATTGGTCCTTTGTAGCACAACGTAATCGATCATTTTTTATGTAATATATATTTAAATACTATTATTATTATATTTTAAATTAAAAAATTTAAATACATATAGTCAAGTTCATGCAAATAGTCTAATAAATTTATTTATATAAAATGAAATGGTTATTATAAAGAAATTAATTGCATTTTTATCTTATGGAATATAGAGCTGAGAGAAAGCATTTGTATGGTATATATGTTTTAACACCTTGAGAAGTTAATTTTTAACTCGATCAAAGCTTTTGGTTCAAAAAAGAGTCAATAAATATTTATTTATTTGACTAAATCTCATTTACCTTAATAAAAGAAATCGACCAACTCAATCTGACTCATATGCTAGCATAATCCCTTGTTTTATATTGTGAATAGATTACTAAACAATAAGCAAAATAACGAAGTTTTTTTTTATGACTCAGCTGAATTGTACTTTCTCCGTTTTTTTATGAAAAAGATAGTTAATTTATTAAAAATATAGAAATATGCAAGTTTATTAATTTTAATAAATAATATCGTAAGTTTATTTTTAATTACAAATAATATTTATAGGATTGAATTGTTTTTATTTTCGTATTTAATTGCATTAAGCCTGATTTTGTTTTTGTTTTCATTGATGAATGTGATTTACATTGTTAATAAATAAATAAATCAATATATAATTTACAAAAAATAAAAATGATCACTTTTACAGATTTCATAATAAATTAAAAATATAATAATTAACAACTACTCCCTTAATTTTTTTAACAGTGAGATTATTAAACAAATATTTTTATTTATCTATTTTTTATATCATGTCATTAGTATTATTCTTCACTTTACGGTAACTAATTTATTTTTGGAAAACATGACTGAGCACCTTTATCTATTAATTACTCATTTTTAAATTATATTCTTACCTTTTTTTTCGTAGTTTTGAATTAACTTATGTATATTAATTATGATACAAATGTTAAAAAATAAAATAAATTTTATACTTGTTGTATGAGAATAAAAGACTCTTTTTGTCTCTAAATATAATTTTTTGTTTATTTTTTGTTTATTTTTCTTTTTATAAGAATCTTTTTAAATATTATTATATTATTTTTTTTATCAAAATATCATTAATTATTCTAGGTAATGTACGATATATGCAATAAATGGTCACTTTTTCCCTTTTATAAAGTCGAAGACTTTAGTTTTAAAAATTTAAAACCTTATTGGTTTTTTTATGTACATTAATTATTTAAGGATAAATTTATTAAAAAAAATTATAATTACAGAAAAACTAATGCTGTCAACTAAATACTTTTTTAAGGAGTGTAGATAATTATCAATGCCTTATATTTCAAAATGGAAAAATATTATATTTTTTAGTTTTACATGAAAATATTAAGTAACAGATTAAAAAACAAAAGATAAAAGTAGATTTATATTTATAATTAAAAAAAGCATAGTACTAACCTATGCATAAGGTGCATAGGATATCTTTAATACCTGCTTTTAACGAATCAGAATTTTAAAAAATGCTGAATATTTGAGTGATATTTGAATTGTAATTATTGCTTATTTTAATTTGATAATGTCCATGTTTATTCTCAGTTTTCTATTATTATTGTTTCTTAAACTCTTTACATTTCTATTCATCTTATTAGGAATTTGGATTTTATGTAATGTATTTTAATATTCACCTTCTTATTTAGAATGATACTTTTATATAAAATTATAAGTAAAATTATAAATGATAGGGAGGTTCAGCGTTGCAAATACACTGCAATTATTACAACAGAAAACATCACCCATCAATTTAATCTACAATAGTATATAACAGTTAGGATTTAAATTTTGCACTTGATCCTTCTAGGAAGATAATTCACATCATGATTTTCTTTATTTTTTTTTTCACAAGTGATAATATTGTGGTCACTTCTTTTTGCAATAACTATATATTCCTAGTTGTTGCCTTATGTTGACCTTTCCTTGTTGATGAAAGGAGATTAATGACATCAACACTGTGGATAGGAATGGAAAATATTTTTTGGGACTTACTCATAGATGTGGTAAAAACACAGAGTGATCTCAAGATTCAAGTTTTATTTACTATAAAAGAAATATTATATATATATATATATATATATATATATATATATATATATATATATTGTGGGAGTAGAGGAAAAAAGGAAGAAATTTGGTCATATGGGAGAAATAAATGAAAAAAGTGAAGAGTTTAAGAAAAACATATCATTATAAATTACAATTGAAATATCACTTAAATGTTTGTCATTTTTAAAAAATTTGAGCCATTAAAACAGATATTTGAGAGATCTAATGCTATTTACCTTGTACATAGGTTAGCAAAACCTTAAAATATGTAATTATTTATTTTTTATTAAAAATCTAACGAATATTATTCTAATTATGTGTTCTTTTAATTTACATTAAAGATACTACTATTCAAGTAGTATTTATTTACTTTAATTCTTCATAAATTGTAATATAATTATATTCTCATGCTATGTCCTTTGGAAGCACAGTATTTGTTATTTACAAAAAAATCATTTTTAAAAATATCTCAGTCAAATATCTGAGTTTTATAACTACACATTACATCATTATATAAGGATATTTTAATAAAAATATCTATTATAATAATTCACGGGATTAATAAGTTCCTAAATGAATAAACAATTTAAATAAAAAAGACATGTAGTATTTCTTTCAGAACAAGTAGTTGTTTAAGCAGAGGACAGGATTATGATACTACCATCTTGGAATCATAAAATAAGATAAACATAAAAATAAGAGCCTGGCCTTGATTTACTTAAATTATGTTTCTCTTTTTCAAAAAGATTTGTTTCTCTTTTTTCTTTGGCATGCATGACTATCACCCATTGGTTAAAAGTTATCCTTGATGTTTGTTAGTATTAATTGCATAGTTTAGTTTATTTTGATCAACCAATTACCAAATTCTATTAACATTATCCATTCAAAAGCTTTCTGCCACTATGCTGTTTTTTTTTCCTTTCCTTTTGAATCTATCAAATTATTGTTTAAAGTGTGAACTGTAGTTACAGAAATCCAGGACATTGAATTGGTGGAACTTGGCACAACCCAAGGCATTGTCCTGTGTTATATCGATAACTATAATTATATTATTTTGTATGATGTCTGAACTATGGTCAATTCATAAAGCATCTTAAGTCACATATTTTAAAAAAATGCAAAAAAATTCTTCCAAATTCCAATGTTTGTTTAAGCGACATGATTGGAAAGTAGTACTTCCTCCCTTTTCTATCTCTGTTTTTTAAAATTTATACTACATTGATGAGTTTGTGCATGGTTGCTATAATCCTTTTAATCAGTAATTTTTGACTTAATCAGAAAAACAATTACAACTTCTATGTAAAAGAACTTGTATGGATGAGGGAAGTTATATACATGATACTTATATTGAAAATTTTAAAAAATAGCAATTTAAACATTTAAAGTTTGTGTTAATAATATCATACTAGCTAATAGGGAATAACCAACTGTAAATATTTATGTATGATGCATTATATATATATATTAATTGAAATTTTGTTCTGTAGAGTTTATATCCTTATGGGAGATAAATCAATGATTCACCAAAAAGTTAAAAGTCTAATAACTAATGCAATTCTTTTTAGTTTTTCTAGGACTAGAAGATCATTTTCCATACGAGAGGATGCATTTTTTTTTTTATAAAAAGCTACATGCATAGTTAGATTGAAGAAAACTTTGAAATTAAAATAATACTAAAAAAATTTACACTTTTAGTTTGTTTAACATAGTAATTTGGTGATTTTTTCTAAATTGTTTTAATAATGTAATGTCGGTCAATTCTTTAATCTAACATTCAATATCTAACAAAAATGCTAACATGGATGTTAGCTATTTATATTAACATTGCACACTCACTCTATTGTTATTTGTGTTTGTATTTTTGTTAATATGCCACATTACAAATTATCAGCTATGTTTTGTATCTTGTCTAAAGCAGACCTCTCATATGTGTAATAAAACTTTATTATAAAAAAAATAGATGTGAAGTTAATAAATGGGTCAAAAACTGCATAGTTAAAATTATAAAATGACACTCTTAACAAATAAAAAGAGAGATCAAATTTAGAAAGTTAAAGACTAAAAAGTACAATAAAATTTAACGAATAAAAGTAAAAATGATACTCTTTTAGTTGTTTTTTAATGGAGCGCATAACATAAATTAATTAAAGTTATGCCACTTTTAAGTAAAAATACTTGAATTTAATATATATCTACATGTAATTTAAGTGTAAGCTGTAGTTCTCAAAGTATGATTTTCTATGTACTTAATCTTCAAAGTATAAAAAATAATGAGTATCTCCTATAGTTTTATGATTATTTATCCTATTAGTCTTTTTTTAACTGCAACTTTTTGAAGTACATTAATTAAAGTTGGATTGTTTTAAACGTAAACAGACATTATTTATCAATGTCACGCCAAAATTAACCTTAATCGTCAAGTTTCAGTAACTATGAAGGTAATTAATATCTGAGTAATATTCTTTTCATCAGTTAAGACTCGAGAGGTGTCAAATTATATACTTAAAAAATAAAAAATAAACAAAAAAGGATTATATTGTATATATGTCACGAGACATTAAAATTAGGTAACCATCCTCTGATCATTCATACCATTCATATTTCTCTTCTGACATACAATTCGTCATATGAGATCAGTCCATAGCCAAAACATACCTCAAAACCCCATTGAAAGACATGTAACAATGTACACGTATCATCCAACCCGCATTTTATCATGGTGAAAACACAACCCTCATGAAAACACAACCCTCACTGATCTCTTTCTTAGAAACCTTTTCTGCTACATCTGCATTTGAAACAATCCGAAGAACTTCACTGCATACACCTGCTTGCTTGATCCTTAGCTACCTGTTGGATGTTGACTATTTGCAAGATAACAATCCAATGTTTGGATACATTTAGAACCTACTTGTCTACAACTCTTGCAGTCTGAAACCCCCATGCACAAATCTGCATGTAGACATGGTCTCCTCCTACATTGACTCACCATAAGGAGCAACACTTACCAACCACCGAACACAAACTCAGACTAAATGACCTCCAACAGAATATACATAGAAAATGACATCCCTTAATACCCTACATCTATACAACGCATATCGAAGTAATGTGAAGGCTTTTGGAAGTATAGTTACAAAATTATCACAAAAATACTAAACTATTTTGTTAAAGAATCTATTTGCTGATTTGCTTTGCTTGTTATCATTCAAAAGGTCTTCCCTATGACATACATTTTTTTTTTACAATCTAAATTGTAACTTATGATAACCAAAGCGGATTATCAGTTATTTTATTTGTATTTCGTGATTTCGTTTTAAAGAATTAATAATAGGAAAATCAATAAACGAACATGCATATATACTTTTTACAATAACATAAATTCTTAAGAAAAACAATGTCACGTGTTACGTGAGTGTTCCTTCTAATTTCATGAGGGACAAATTTTATGTATTTTATTTTAAAGAGGGATCAAATAGATACAAACTTTTGATAAAATGATTTCTTTTTACTGGGCAAAATTTAAAGGTATACATTGTACTCACATTTAAAATGGCCCAACCTAATACTTAATGGACTTTAAAATAGTTTCATTATAATAAAAGAATAACTGGATCAATGTCTAAAAACTTTAGGTACTCTGAGAGAAAATTATTCTTTTGTTTATTCAATAAGTAAATATTCACAATTTTTAACTAGTATTTTATTGGTTTGAATGAAATTAAATTTGATTTTTTAATTAAGGTCAAACTTTATAACTGAAAATAATATGACTAAAAGAGATATCCTATTATAATTTATTATAAAAATTTTCTAGTAAATATTCATCATCAATAAAACCAGTAAATACTTTATACTGATAAAAAAATGGTATTTAAATCAAAATTACTTTGTTTCTAATGTTTTATTTTTCTCGCTCTTGGTATTTTCTTCTCATGACTAGAGTTTCTAATATGACAAGACATAATTTTTGTATGTTTGAGGATGGTGGATTGAGTTTCATAACTCATTAAGATCAAGGATGTGTGTCACTAGAAATGGTCTAAAGTGTCCGTCTTAATTTGTTTCTCAAGACTTAAAGAAGGAAAACACGAGAAATGATAAAATCAGTAATGGAAAAAGAAAATTTTACGACCCCTTATTATTTATAATTCACTTGTTATAATAAATGATACGATGCTAATTTTGCAGATATGATAAACTTATTATATGGTTATAATTTGAATAGACATAATAAATACTTTAACTATTATAATAATAATATAATAATTTGAATAGACATAACAAATACTTTTAACTGGTATAATAATTGATTTACTATGTTTGTTAGTATTTTATTCATCCTAGTAAGTATTTATTATGTTAATTCAAATTATAACCAATATAGTAAGTGTTTCTGGAACAAAATAAAAGAGATTTCCTTTCTGTGTTCGCTTACTTCCTTGCTCGTTTTCGTTTTTGTGGTGTTGCTTTATCTTCTTCATCTTCTTTGTCTTCCTTGTAAATAACACTCACTCTCTCCACCTTCCTCTACCACCTCTCATATTGACTCTCACGACTTTGACTTTGACTTTGACAACGATTTCCTACCAGTATACCTCATTATCTATTACTTTTTTTTTTTTTGTTTTTATTTAATCTATTAACGAATATGACGATTTGCTTTTACAACAACAAATAAATATAAAATTGTGCTCACTGTTTCCAAAGGTAGAAACGGTAAAGATAACTCGTTTTATACGATTGTGACACCTTCCTCTACAACTCCACGATGGAGTTTGTTTTGATTTGTATGTGGCAACTGTTGGTGGATATGTATGTGAAGTTTGAAGTTGAACGGAGTGATGAAGGTATTTGATGAAATGTCTGGGAAAAGTAAGAGTATATCAGGAATTACAGTGTAGGATTTTGTATGACAATTGTAACAACTACTGACATAAAACTTACTCTTGTTGGTTATTTGATAACTAACAAAAAAAATATCGATTGTAAAACTGACATAATTAGTAAACAGTAGACCACATTAAAAGTGTTTTCCATAGCAGTGAAGTCTACTCTTTGTAGTTTTTTTTTTTTTTTTTTTTTTTTTTTTTTTTTTTTTTTTTTTTTTT
>Ga0209700_104837_pt1 | contig 23621 bp, 17 predicted proteins | sample SiratroredBW_FD_187528 | JGI IMG/M metagenome (GOLD analysis project Ga0209700, IMG submission 187528) | Root nodule microbial communities of legume samples collected from California, USA - Siratro red BW (SPAdes) (version 2) | ecosystem: Host-associated > Plants > Roots > Nodule | place: USA...
AACTTTTTAAAAAAAAAAAAAGTCCCAATCAAACTAAATCAATTTTTTACATGGTAGTATAATATTATATTATGATATATTCTACTCTATTATAATTAAGTATTTTTCTAAACATTGTGTATGGTATTAAATAATTTATTTACATGTATTAGAATTTTTTCTACTGGTAAAGAACTAAAATAATATAAAGGTACAAGAGGTGTTTATGATTTTACAACAAAAGAGAAAACAAATATCAAAATTGTTTATATTGTATTTATATATTTGCATAGTTATTAATAATCTTTTAGGATGTATCTCTCATATTTTTTTATTTATTTTACTTTAGCACTTTTCTTCTCCAATATTAATAATATAATATTTATTTTTCTATCTCACTTATATATTAGACATATTATGACATATACTGAAATCAAGTTAGGTATATTAGGTTTTTCTTTTGCATGTACAACTTTAGTATATGAATTATATAATAATATTTAAATAATTAATATTGTTAAATTGCAATCAAAATCAAATGGAACCACTTGGCTCTAAAAGAAAATATCCAAATTGATCTTAAAAATCTTTGGTTTTAATCTATTATCAAGTTTTTAATTGATTTTCGATTATCTTTTTAGATCAATTCAGTTTTGAACACTCTTATAACCTTTAAATTATAGTTTCAATTTATTATTATTACCCATATCAAATTTTATTAAATGTAACATCAAAAAAATGGAACTCATAATTATTATTCATGTTAATCACCATTTGTTCTCACGTAGAATACTCGTTTGCTTTGAATGTCCACAAGATATTTCAACTATTATGCTTAGATTAAAAGTTCATCAACCATACTAAACATAAATAAGGAAAACTACATATTTTTTTTAGTAATATCAATATACAATATGTAACTTAAATATCAAGTAATTCAAAAGAAGAGGGAATTGATTATATAAAGAAAATTTGGCCTAGACTTAGAGCATTCATTTACACCCACCATATACACACTAAGACTTAAAATAGATGCATAGGAGTTTATCAACAAGATTCATGTAAAGAATCTTTGTGAGATTCCCTTCAAGGACCTCTTAAGAGTCCTCTCTCATTTTAATGTCATCACCTAAGATCTCAATCAATATCTCCTCATTGGAGTCTTTTTTTAAATTTTTCTCTACATTCAAATCAATGTTTCTTATATAGGTTCAATGTATTATTATTATGGTAATGTGCCGACTGAGTCCACTAGACAAGGCATTCAAAAGTCCTAAGTTGTGTATAACCATCTACTGACATAATTTGGAAGTGGAGGTGCCTACAAAATGATCTTCATTCATGGTAGTATCATGTGTCCACTTACACAGCTATCCATGTACAAAGGCATAGTTGATGATCCTTCGTCTGACTCTAAAAAATCTAAAAAATGTTATGTATGGAGTGAGTCTCTCACTCTTTTTAAGTAAAAAAAAAAGAAGACCTTGTGATCACATATAAGTCATATTATTCAATGTTAAAAGATCTAATCACAATCTTTTTTTTTTTTCTTTCTCGTCAAACTATTCGCAAATTTGCTTACGTTCCTAACTTGACATATCTTAGGTCTATTATGATAATTGTTGGAGAACCTTTCCTCGAGTCTAAGGTGAAATCTCACCAACTCGAGATGAATTGTATTTATTGTAGGGGTTTCCAAGTTAGCTATGTGATATTTTGTCACTAATTAATGAGACACCTCCACGGTTAATAAACCTTATATCTCACTTACTAATTGTGTCTCCAAGGATTAATCTGACATAATTTTCTCAATGAGATTAATCTTCTCGGACTTGTGTTGATTCTTTAGTCAAATGATATCACAGAGAGGTTTGCTAAAGTAATTCACAATTTGATAATATTTGTTTCACTACGCAGGTTATTACCTAAGTGGTCTTATCCATCACAATAGTCACACGATTGAAAGCTTCATGCACATAAACACCATCATTTTCATTATCATTCTATTAAGTCTAATGAAATTTGTTCCTTTTTCAGTGTTCACGCAACATAATTACATGTACACACATAGAAATTTATCATACATTACTATCATTTGGTCTACTATTTTTCAAGAATTTTAAGTATTCATTACAATATATAATTATTAAATTGTATTCATAAACCTTATGACATAATCCATTGTATGTAATTTACTTAACAAAGTCACATAATCAAATTAATGATGATTCATTCGCCTAATATATTAGATAATTGATTATTCTAAGAGTTTTTTTTACCATTTTCTGCATTTAACTTATTCCTTTTCCTTTTAGAGATAATAGATTAAATATGTATAGGGTATTCAAACTCACTAAAGATAATCAATTATTTTACTTAAGAAAATTAATTATCTTCTAGGATAATCAATTATTTCCTCAAGATCATCCATTATTAATTAATCATTGACTCGCGAATAAGTTTTTAGAGACACAAAACAATGATATGATTAATTGTATAAATAATTGATTATTTTGTTTTTTATATTCTTCATCAGTATTTTCATACTTAATGATATATATTTATACTTTTCAAATACAAATATGCACTCATTTTATTTAAACGAACTTAACATGTGATAGGGCTTTCAACTTGATAAAAAGGAAATGAAAACTCCTTTATACCTTGGGTGATTTAATATTAGATCTTCCAAGAAGGAAGCTAAATAAACAGTAAAGGATGTCTATTATTTCTCCACCAACACATAATTCAAACTTTTAAACCATGGAAAATATCATATTGGAATGTGAAGGAAATTTATGGAACCAAAATTGGGTATAAGAGTTGTTTATTTATCTACCAAGTGAAGCAATTTAACAAGGAAAAGAAAGGAATCACCTCCTCTCGTGATACCACAGACAACAACTTGAACAACATGACAAAAGAATCTAGTTTTTTTCCACTAATATGATTATATAGAGCAAAGGGTTGGAATGTAAAATCAATAGATTTTTGGACTTAATTAACTATGGAGGTTCAATTATCTAGACAATGGTATATTTCATTATTTACAAGTCATTTCATCCTTGACAAAACTTGCCTTTTTCTTCTATTTCTTCACCATAAAATGCTAATGTAGACTATAGCATATCATAAAAGTCATATTACCAAAAGTAATAAATTTCTTTTAAATAATGTACTAACCACTTAAGATATGTATACTTATTTTTTTTTTCTCCACAAAACTCAAACTTTCAAACTATAGAAAATATTTAGGACTTCTCCTCGCTTTGAGATACATGATCTATAAAAAGATAAGTTTTCTTATTATTTACTATTTACTTTTATGTGTTATTGATTTAATTTAAATTGATTTTATAGCATTATGTACTTTAACATTCATATTTGTTGATAATGGAAAGTATTCAAATTAGTATGCAACATTTAAATGTGATTAATTGATTTTATATCATATTGTGTTTTAATGTTAAAATCTGTTCATAATAGAAATTATTCAAACTGTTGATAGAGTATCTCAAATATAATTTGTTTATGTTATTTCAAATTATGTCCAATACAAAATTAATCGAGTTTAATGCCGTATGAAAATTAGAGAAATATTTTCAGTTTGAGCTCCATACATCAAAGAAAGTCAAGATTGCTCTGTTCAAGCATAAACGACTAGTTTCTAAAAAGCTACTAAGTGTTTATTATCAATCTACTATTGAGAGCATCTAGAGTTTTGGGTTGTCTGAAACCATTGTGTAATTCTTCACCATTGTGAAGTAAACCCTTGTGAGCTTTCATTATTCTCTCTTTTGAGAGTGTTTATTTCAATCTTGAGTGATCTTGATCTCAGGGGGAGATTGAGACTGGTATAACCTGGAAAGGTTTGTGTACTCGTGATAACCTAGAGAGGTTTGTGTTGTAACCTGGAGAGGTTTGTGTACTCGTTGTAACTATTTGCTAAATAGTGGAACCTCTTGAACAGTTTGTTTAAGAGAGAATTGGACGTAGCCCAAGAGATTAGGGTGTCAGTATAAAACTGCTTTATCTGTGCTTATATTTTTTTGTCTTGCTTTATGGTTTCTATTTATAGCGAATTGAGTTCAAGCTCCATTAAACTCCCTATTTATAACAAATTGAGTTCAGGCTCCATTAAACCCCTTGTTCCTACAGTTAATTTGTATTTGTATGGTTAAAATTTCCTATAAATTCGTGAATCTACCCTTTCCAGATTTTACTCAATTAGCAATTAAAATTAGAACAATTAAACAAATGGATGGTGATATTTTGACACCACTATTCATCTTTGACACCATTTAACACTAATATATATTATTATTTTATTTATATATAATATTTTATTAATAAAATACCATGTTAAATAGGAGTATAATAAATAGTAGTGTCAATAAACTTAAAAAAAACATTAAATATTTGATAGATAAGTGAAAAAAATAACATTTAAATATTTGGATTAATAATAGAGTGGAACGGATATAAATACTGCAGAAACTTCAAAACATGACCTCTTTATACCTTCAAATTGTTACATATAAAAAGAACAATAAATATAAGAATATACATCGTAGAAAATCAGAACAGCTGAAAACAAACTATATGCATCTTCATCCTGATTACTTAATCTTAGTTGAAAATAAAACTTTAACTAAACTAAGAGAAAATCTGAAACACAGGATGAAGTAATTACTTCTAGAATTTCACGATGTCTTATTTTATTTTTTAACAATACACTTTACGGCTTTTGGGTAAATTTAAAATTATGGGGAATCTCTAAGATTACGAGTGGTGTCACCAACATATAATAAAATCATATATCATTGGTTTCAATATAAAAACAACTTTTTATACGGAGCATGAAGCAACATGCAATAACTTGGTTTAAATTTTTGTCGTGAAAAGCTTGCAAGAATAATTAAATAACAAAGTCAGTGGCTTCTGCACATCATACACTAAAATAACTTCACCTAACGAATATCCTAAAAGTATATTTGCAAAACACTATACATATCGGTACAAAGAGGGGGCCACACATCACTTTCTGTAGTGGCCAACTTGATAACCCTCAACACTTCCTCCATTCCAATAATGACTCAACCAAAAACCAGATCATTCTCAACAAAACCATCACCACTGATTGGTGTTTCACTCCAATTTTCAACCCTTTTGAACAACATGGTCTCATGAACCATGTCAGTAAAATCCATCAAAATAGAGAACAAAATTCAGCACTTGGATCAGGTTCTTGTGTACCTCCTAAAACCCCTTGGTGTTGGAACCACATCACGGCCAGTTTTCAACAAGGCTTGGCGATCCTTAATTGTTTTATCAAACAATCTGTTTTCAGGATTGTCAGCATAGCACACATAGTAACAGCTCACACAGGCATGAGGCACTGCCATGGCAATCCTTGTCTGCAGAGTCAAAAAGTTTTTTATGTTAATTAATAAATAACACCACTTGCTTACACGTTAATTATTCATTTGTAATAATAATAATAGAAACGTGGTAAGATAAGGGGTACCAACCAAAAGGTATCCAATGAAGAATGTGAGGAGGGATAAGGTAGCTGTGAAAGTGTGGTGTACTTTATGGGTCCAAGCAGCTACAACAATTACACAAATAGAGCCGCTGCAAACTCCTGTTAGGAAGCAAATTGAGCTGGTTATATCAGAGTCTACAATTGCAACCATGTCTTCCTTCTCAAAGAGGGCCCAAGTGTCTCGGGAGGCTCTCACAAACCCTTTTCCATATGCTGCTATCTGTTAAGATGAATTAAAGTATGTTAAACCACTTAGTTAAATACCTGCTCTTGAACTGTGCTTTTAATCGTGCTGAATGAATGAACAGTCAAATAAAGTTGGAGCATGGACCACTTTGAGAAGCAGAGGCAGTCAGATTGTGATTGCTCAGTAATAACTTCAGAACAAAAGTTTAAAAATTTGAAACTTGGTAGGGACCATATGATAAAAGAATCCAAAGGGTATCAGACAAACAAACACACACTTATCAAGCTTACAGAAAGATCTTGAAACAACTAACCAATAAAATATGATAAAGGCATATTTGTTAGAGAGCTTGTAAGAGAGAAAAATGAAATGAGTTTTCTATAAGTTAAGATAACTTATGCATAGAACTCATGAAAAACCTTTTTTTTTTTCCTATTCTAGAAGTTCTTAAGGAGAAGCATAAGCAAATCCTTAATTTTTAACCATCAAAAAACACATTGATTGAAGGCATTATAGGGAAAACTCAATTTTAACAAACTAACAAATGAGAATCACATATCTGCCATAACATTGACTGAATTTGAACACTGTTAATTTGCAATGTTACCTGCACATAGGCCCAGCCATTGCCATTTCTGAAAATGGAGTCCATGAGTCTTAAACAACAACGAGCACAGCAAAACATGAATTCATCTTCTCCCTCGAGCAAATTCAGTCCCCGGGCAACAATTCGCAGGGCTTCAATTGCAGGCACAAAGAGAGACCCCAAACAAGCACTTCCAAGATTCCGAGTGAGAGCTCTCAGAAAACAAAACTGGGTGCTAGATTGCATTCCTCTGAGGTAATACAAGGCAATAACCCTACTAACAGTGATGTTAACCACATTCCTCATGACCTCAGTAGTCCAAGCCAAACTCAGCACCAATACAATGATGGTTAGAGGAGGAAAATAGAAGTTCAATGCTCCAATCACTGCTAAGATCCACAGAGATATCCACAAGAATCCAACCCCAAGCACATGATACGCAGGTCTGTTCAGATCAGGGAATTTGGACACAGGTTGAAGAGACAGGCTCAAGACCTTGCAACAAAACTTAATTCTATGACTGACCCAACAAGCATATAAGCCATTGCCAATTGCAAAGGCAATGAAACACACTCCAACACCATCAGTAGCAGGCTTTTGGAAGCAAATAAGGAGAACCCCAGCAGCCAGAGAGATCGCAAAAGTGAACCAAAGAATGAAATGAAGCATCAAAGTGGGCCATTTCCTGATCGCCCCTTGCCAAATAAATGCAAGGATTATGCTCATAAAAGATGCAGCCTCCACTTGGGGAAGAAAATACTTCAACACGTCTTTCTCTTTCCTCTTGGTAGATTCCGATTCTTGGATAAGCCCTTGAACTCCCTTGAACACCAGAAAACACACCAGCGTAACAGCTAAGAACATGTGCAGAACAAAGAGAAACAAGGATATTCTGTTGGTATATGCTCTCGAATTCAGAGTCACTGGTTGGGGTTGCTGTCAAAAAAGGAAATAGAATAATACCCATTAAGATTGTTTTTTAACATTCAAATTTCACAAAAACAATAACAAACACAAGACATACAAAATTACTGCAAACTCAAGCAACCCATTACAATCTTTAGCAAAAAGAATGCAAATTTCCTTAAAAGAAATTGAGTTGAACAAAGATTCCATTCCCCCAGAAAGATAAAGAAAAGTACCTGTAGTGGGGTTGGAGTGGAGCGCGTGTGAGTGTGAGGAGGACGTTGAGCTTGAGCAGGAGAAGGAGTTGCAACTCTGGTGGAACTATTGATCACAATTCTCAAAGGGTTAGTGGGATTCAACCTGTGGAAACCTGAGAGATGAGATTCTTGATGTTCAAAACTTTGATCATCCACAACATCATTGCTCTGAACCTTTCTCTCTTCTTCAACACCCACCTCCCCTTTCTCCAAGTCTTCCTCCTTCTTTGCTCCAGCTACAGTTTCATCCTCTTTCTCAACCACCACCTACCACACCAAAAACAAAAGAAAGATTAAAAATTGGCACAAAAATAGCAACCCCTTTAAGCACCCAAAGCTGAAACCATCAACGTACAGGCTCTCCAGCACCCATTGGCGGCAGCGACGGCGGTGGCGTTGCGGTGTCTCAGCTGAGTACAGAAACCGAATGTTGGCAGAGAGATGACGTTAGTGTCTTGAACTGTTATATTTTATTTTGATTTAGACTTTTTTTACCACGCCTTTGCCTTCCGTGGAAAGTATCTCCTGTGTTGGACCCACGAGTAGCGAACTGCAAACATGCCACAACAGCGCGTGGATCCACGGCGCCGTCACGTGTCAGAAGAAAACACAGCACGTGGAAATGGGTTCCTGAAAGTCGAATATTTTACAGGACATGAAAGGAAACTGTAGAATAAGAAAGAAAGTAAATCTTTGCCTATCATGCTTCTTATATTCTTTTTTGAAACATATTAGGTTCCATAGTTTTGGTTAACACAATAACTATTTTATGATGCTTTTTCTTATACTTTGACACGTTTTGTTTTTCTTTATATAAAAGCACGTGGCCCTTCCCTAAACACTGCACAGAAAAACTAAATGAAAAAAAAAATAAGAAAAATAATGTTAATCTCCGACGATGGTAATATTGTTCTATTGGAAAAAATAATGTTTCATAAGTAATCAGGGCATTAGTAAGAAAAAATATTATTTATGTTATGTGAGTGTTAAGTGTTTTGTAAGTATTTACAACGAGTAATGATATATTAACATCTAATAAATTTTACATTCATTTCACAATTATAATTTTATTTTTATAATTATAATAATTACATTATAATTCACTTTTAAAATATTATAATTATTATAAAAATAATTTTTTTATATTTATAAAAAAATAAAAAATAGAATTATAGTTATAAAATAATTATAAAAATCTATTGAATGTTTACGTATCATTACATTAATGTAATAGAAAACTCGAAATTCAAAATGAATGTAGAAGTCATTAGAAAACATAATGAAGATATGTATATGGAAATTAAAAGTGGATGGAGCTTTCACAGTTTTAGAAGATACTTGAGACAAAGTTCTAGGACATGAAACTGATATTGAAATGGTTTAAGTTTTGTAGAGTAGTGTCAAAGTATATTTATTTTATTAAAATACACGTCAAAGAATAAGCAAAATCTTGTAAAAGTGTTCAAGCAAAAGTACTCTAAGTTTTATTTGATTCATGTAAAATGTTACTGGATACTAGTTGAAAACATTGAATTTCATATGTAAAAGAAGATAATTAAACAATAATATATAATTATATTCATTAATTTAATTTAATAAATAAAAATACAAATTATATCATGTTAGTTAACAAAAATAAAACAATCATATATCAAACAAATAATTATTTTATAGTTAGGTTTTTCTAGACATTTCATTGATTTTATATATAATAACAAATTTAATATTTAATCAAACAAACTCTTTAATTATATATACTATTTTATTAATACCAACTTAATGAATATAATGATGTAATTTTCTATACCATTGTATACACTCTTTGTAACAATATTTAGTTAGTGTCATCTTTTTTTTATTTAACAATGTTAAGGTAATAAAAGGGCATAAGTATTTTTGTAACTACCTCCATCATAACTTTGAATTAATTTTCTAACTTTTTAATAACTAAAAATAATTTTTTTATTTATTAAAATACATGTGCTCTCCTCTAATATATCAAGAATGAATTTTATTAATATTTTAATATGATTTAATTTATTAATATTTTATTAAGATTGGATTTTGAATTTATTAAAAAATTATTTAATGTATTTATTTAAAATTTGTAATTTAGTATATTAAATATTTCAATAAAACTCCTGTTATTTCATTATTTAATCAGTAAATATATCCATTATATAACTAATTATAACAAACAAACTAATTAATAATATAGAATACAGTGAAGATAAGGATATATTTTACTTTTAAAAATATATTTAAAATTAGAGAAACGTAAAATACTTATGCCCATTTATTCCATGTTAACATTGTTAAATGAAAAAGATGCCACTAAATAAAAACGAGAAGAGAACCTTAAATAGAGTAAAAATAGTAAAAATTTAAGTAAATTAGGGGATAAGATTTTTAGAAGAAAATGTAATCTAGTATTTTGGTTATTTCTTATATAATTTCACGTGTTTTGATTATGTCAGTTCATTTTTATAACACATTTAATTTTAATTTGTAAGATTTTACATACTGAAAATGTAATATTTTTCTTTCATATAGTTATCAAGTTATATAAAATTTAGATGCCAGAACATAACTTTTATATGAAAACAGAGTTATTAATTTTATTAAATTTGTATTTAATGGTTTTGCGAAAGGGTTTTCATTCATGAAAAAAAATACAATAATAATTAGTTATAGTTTAAAAAATCATATATGAGTACTTAATTATTATTGGGATAAAATATAGATTATGTTATATGAGAAGAAACAGTAAAAGAATATCATAAAGACAATGATAAAAACAACTTTTAATGATGAAATTCATAAAATGTTATATGATTTTGGAAGTATTATTATCGTTAAAGACAACAAAGCAAGCAAGAAAAAAAAAGTTATATAACTAAGTCTAAAATAAAATGAATGAAAAAGTAGTCAAGTTTTATAAACTACTAACAAGAATTATATTGTAGATGTGAAAAACTTCATCAAGTTATCATTTATTATTTAATTATTAACTATTAAAATATTTATTTGATTTGAGTGCAAAATTTGAGTGCAAAAAGTAATTGATGTGATATTATTTTATTAATAAAAAACATTTTTTACAAGAAAATAAAGTTTTTAGTCTTATTTTGAGATTTAAAAAGTTATTTTTTACAGTTGAAGATTCATTCCCCTTTCATTCTTCAAGAACCAGGTAAGTTTTGTAAATTTCAAAATTTTACATTTTAAAATTTTACATGGATATTGAACATTGAAATTTGTATGCCCTATCTTTTTATCTTCACATTTATTTCTTCAAAGCATTTCATATTTTACATGATAATAGAAAAAATTCATCATGCTTCTAATGCTTCTACTGCACCACACTGCCATTGCACCTATCCAAATCCTTCATTCACCAAAGCCGCCGTTGGTGGCTGCTTGCACCTGTCAAAACCATGCGCCTCCCATGCCTCCTCTACACCCAACACCACGCCACACAGCCACACAACAACACAAAACAAAAACAAAAAAAACTCCTTTGCGCCTCCACCACACCCTCTCCCCCAACATTGCCGCCGTGAGTCAGAGCCACCAAACATTGTCGCGTCACCATTACCCATAACACCAAACGTCCTCTCCACCGCCGCTGCCCTCTTCATTTGATCTAAACCTAATTCGATTAGGTTAAGCTAAAACATGTTTATTGCTGCATGAAACAATTGGGCTTAAGCCCATGTAAATTTTATTTTCAAAAATGACGGTGGCTAGGTGCAGTTTGGATTTGAGAGAGGAGTGCTTCTTCCTGCACCTCCAAGTGTACTTGCAGCATCTCCAAAATTTAAAAAAATTCTAAGTTTGTTTTTCGGTAAATTATTATATTATCCTTGATTTTGAAAAATGATAAAACAATAAATGGAAGTGGGAGATCAAAGGTGAGATAATGGTGGTGGTGCAAGGTTGTGGGTGGGAAGTTTGCATTAACGGCAGCGGCGGAGTAGCAGCGGAGTAACACTATGAGGTGTTCAAATGTGTTGCGAAACCACCCATTCCGCAACTCATTAGGAGGTGTCCGAATGTGTTGCGGAATCACCCATTCCGTAACTTGTATACGGATCTGTATACACGTTGCGGAATGGGTGGTTCCGCAACAAAAACAGTTCCAAAACACTACAAATCTTACAATAGATGATACCTACCTCAAATGATTGTAAAATGCAGTGTTAATCGACGATTTCAGATTGAAGTGGACACCCAAATCGTAGCTCGGAATGAGGGGGAGGCGCCGCACGCAGTGGACGAGTAACAGAGATAGAAGGAGAAGAATTTCTAAGAATTAGGGTGCAAGGGCAAAATGGTCTGCATAATACAAAATTAAGTGTACTTTTGTCTGTTTTGCAAACTTTGGAGGTGGCCAAGAACTACTTGGAGGTGTAAGAAACACTCTTGAGAGAGGTGTGAAAGAGAGCGTTGACTGTTGAGAGGGAATGGGCTTGGCCCAAAACGAAGCAAATAAAAAAAGTAAATGAGTTTTGGTGCAGCAATTTAGACTCAGCCTAATTTTTTATTTATTTTTTTTGAAAAGGAGAAAATTGGCCAGTAAATAAGTTTTGGGTTTTTCTTTTTTTTTTTTCTGTTTTTGCACTTTCTATTTTGTTATTTTATATCTTGGATTCATTTCAATAAAATTCATTTTTTATTTAAAATAAAATTTCGATTAAATTTTTAAACGACGGTTCGTATTATATATGAATTTAATTTAAATTTTTTTAATTTTGTTTGGATTATCAAAAGGCCATATACGTGTAACAATATCCAAAATAAATTTTAATTTTCATAAATAAAAAATAAAATTTATATTTCAAAAGAAAATAATATAAAATATCAAATTTTTCAACAAAATGAAATTTTATAAAAATAATAAAAAATATAAAATTTCAAAAAAATACAAAAATTTCTAAAATATCAAATTTCTTAAAAATAAAAAAAAAATTTCAAAATTTCAAAACTAATAAAACATTAAGCACCTCAAAAACCAAAATTTCTTATTAGAACTGCGTACCTCTAATTTTTCATCCATGACGTAGGAGCAAGGTTAGACCTTGCGGCCCTCTCAAAATAAAAAATATATTTTCTCTGTTATTTGAATTTTTTGTTTCTTTTCTTGAGAAAAATAAACATTTTCAAAATCACACTCATTTTTTTTAATTAAAAATACCGTCTTAGGACGGGCGTTGTGGGGTGTTAATATCTTCCCCACACGTAATCGACTCTCGGACTCGAAGTTCGATTTTCGCAAACTTGCCTTATCATTTTTTTTTATTTTTTTTCATAGTTCGATTTTCTATAAACATTTTCAAAATCACACTCATTTTCATTGTTCAACATAGTTCTCATAAGTCGGCTCATAGTTTGGAGGTAAGCCATATGGAGAAAACTCCTCACTTGTTTTATTCCCATGATTAGGATCTCGGGTCTATAATGTTCCTTGTTGAAAAACAGGAGGATGTGAAGACTGAGTTTCTTCATTACGAGCAACAATTGCATCCTTCAAGGTTATTATCATCTCAAAGATTTGACCAACTTGATTCTTAAGTTGATTGATATGCTTTCTTGTATTTCATTCCAGCTCTCCATCTTCTTACTATTAGCACAAGTTTTGTAGGAATGTCGTGGAAACTTTGTCATTATTACGTTTCTGTTGGATTTTATTTTAATGAATTAATTAAATGATAATGCAAAAAATGAATATAAATGATATGAAGAATTAAAAATGATGCATGCAATAGTAATTATGAAAATTGTACACACATTTCATGAAAATTCAACCTGTAATTTTATTAATAGAGAATCGAAATTGTTTGACATCATAAAACAATTGATCAGAACAACAGAATACAATCATTTCTTGGCACAAACCACTATATTTTTCATCTCATCCACTAGGAATTTACAATGGTTCAGAAAGTTTTGGACTTTTTCTGAAGGATTGAAAAACATCAATGATATATCAGCCTCCCGTAGCATTCTTGGGACCTCATCAATAGCTCCATTGGCTAAAGCAACTAATTGTGAGAAACACGTCTTCCAATAAATTAGACTTCCTCTTGCTCAACAATGTGATTCTGCAGCTGAATCACCATAATCTCGTGCTTCTCTTCTGTCTCCATTCTATGCCATTGCTCATCTTTCATCCTTTCTTCATATTCTATCATTATTTTTTTCATCTGTGATTCAGTGCTGTTAAACCGGATCTAAAGATCATATAGCTCCGTCAACACCTTTTGCCTGTCCTGTCTGACTTCATCATAAGATTTCTTCCATTGACGCTCAGAATGCAAAGCCATGTCCCATTTTCTAGCTCTAGAAGCTAACTCAGCTTTGACAACACTCAGATCCTGAGTTATCTTCGTGATATAATTTTAATTCACTTTCTGTTTTTTTCACTAATCTCTCATTCACCTTTGTCTTCTCTTCACACTCCACGCTGACATTGGTATAGTTCAGTCGAAGGCTTTGTAAATCATCATTCAATGTGGTATTCTTCCTCTTCAGCCTTTCAACATCTCCTCTCAGTTTCTCCACTTCCTCACAATCAACATCAAGCATAGATTTTTCAACAGGATTATGAGAAATTAGTTTAAAAGCAGTCTGACCTCCTTTACTCTATCTACCATCCATCATTAATATGGGATTTCTCTGTTTACTACCCATAGCCTTATATCTTTTTCCTCACAGAATATATTCTTCCAAGAATCACGGATTTGGTGCAATGTTTCAGTGACAGATCCGTCCTTATAGTAACACACAAGTGCAATCAAAGCAGCAGGTGTGGATGCTCCTCGAATCGGATAGCCAAATTGTCTTTAAGCCAAGACTGGATTATAATTAATACATCCTTTTGTTCCTATGAGAGGCACATTAGGAAAATCAACAGCTATAGATGATACTCTTTCTTTGTTGCCAAGATGGATGCCATAGTATTTTCTTTTGATTCAAACCAGTAAAGCATTGAGCCCATTCTTTAGCACCTCTCATCTCTAGTCTCCTCCGAGTCACCAGCTCTATCGGGCACCTAATCCCTATCACATTATCACCAATGCGAGCCATCAACCAGATATATAGAATAGGCAGACAACAGGACAACTTCTTTATTTTCCTTTCATAGGACAAATCTAAAGCTAAGTAGGTGTCATCCAAAATCGTCGTAACTAGATTTTCAAATCTCGTTTTAACAACAACAAAGATATTCACAATAGCATACTTAACATAATTACCAACATTTGGAAACAACATTACTCCATATAGCGTACGAGCTAACACGTCCATGAAAGTTTTCCAATCTTCCTTTACGCTCAACTGAAGAATATATGCCTCTAAGAACTTCTGGAAAACTCCTTTGGTACCTTTTATAACAATCAACCGGTCACTCAACTAATTTTGAGATATTTGTGTGATTGATGATAATATCATAATAGAAACATGTTGCTCCAAATGCTTATAAGAAACTCTCCATCCAAAGGAAGCATATCCAGTATCCTCAATAGTAAGCACTAACTGAAAGGCTCTTGAAAAGTGAAACATGTCAACAAGTGTAATAATGAGAGATATCTTACGAGTTCCAACAATCCCCAATAAATTTTCATCTTTTCTTTCTAAAAGCTTCCCTATGTATAACTTTAACCTTCCTTTTCCTCCCTGACTCTCAAACTTCACGAATTATTTTCTATTGTTTATAATACAGAGTTTTTATTTATAAAAGATTATTTTATAGATAAATTATTTATCTTCAAAACTTCTCAAATAAATGAGAAAAAAACTTTTCTATATTAGACGCGACAACTATATTTTCATGTAATTTGGTGAGAAAATTTGATTTGTTATTATAAATTAAATATTTCTTATTATTTTAAGGAAAAATATAAATTTTATTATTTAAATTTTTGAAATTACTACATTATATTTTTTTCACAGAAAAATATGATTATTATTTTGTCCTTGTTGTCCAAATGGGACAGGGCAGAGATGAAGGGGGGAAAAAGAAAACACAACACAAAGCTTTGAGTGAAGAGACAATGCGTGTTGGCTTTGGAAACGCAGAAGAATAAGAACTTCTTCTACACTGTTAGGGCTCAATGAGTTTCTTATTCACTTTCAAATTATGCGTTTCGTTCATCGCTCTCTCACCAATTCAAACGACGTAGCAGAAAATCGCAGTTCCTCTACCGTTTCCTTTTGTTGATCCTGGAATCGCGCACACGGTACCTCTTCAATTTCGTTAGATATCGGGTTTTAGGGTTTGGGAGGGGGATAGCGGTAGGACTAGATAACTTAGGTGAAAAGGGGTTTTGAGTGTGATCATGGACACCCAATTGGACATTGACTCATTTTGATTTGGGCTTGTGGTGAAGATCTTTGAATCAGGAGCATTGTTTTTGTTTGAATGGTATTAATTTAGTAGATTTGTGCCTTAAAGAAATTGTTGGAAACATAAAAAAATACAAAGAACAAAAACAAGAGACATTGTGAGAGAGTTCGTGGGTTGCCCTGCCTTGCTTCGCTGTGCCGGCCAAAGACACAATTGTTGCCGTTTCACTGTCTACTTTGGGCATCTCTCTCTTCTCTCCCACAGTTTGATTTGATAATTCACGATGAATGACCTTCTCACTGTAAGTTGATATCTGTAATTCCCTCTTGCGATTCCAAAATCCGATTTTGATCACTGGGTCTTGTAGTTCTGTTGCTAAACTTATTGTTTTTCTGTTCTAATTTTCTGCCGTCTCAGTGTCAGATTCATACTCTATTTTATCTTATTTTAGAAATAAACGACATTAAGAGGTGCCCAAATTTTTGCCTTGGATTCTAATGGGATATGAATAGGAATCATCGTGTTCTGACATTCTAAGCCGTAAAATTCAGTTTCTTTGCTGAATTGCTATATGGCTAGTGGAAAATTTCCTAACGGCGGTGTCTTGCTTTAACTCAGATGATACTTAATCCTCAATTAGATTTCAGGTGGTTATTTTGTTTGTGGCATAAATTTTGGTTTTTGGATTATTCTGATAGTGATTTTGGTGTTTTTCTTTTGTTTTGTAACTCTTAATTAATTGGACATGAGTTGTGTTTAGTACAATGTAGTTGTCTTAAAAGATCAAAGTGTAAGGATAGTTTTGTTTTTCATTTTATTCTTGTCATTAATATTTGACATTCGTTCTTGCAGGATTCATTTGTTGGTGAGGCTAGTAATGGCCAGCCTTCTAGAGAAAGAGACATTGAGATGGGACAGGTTCCGAGAAGCAACTCTGATATGGGAATGGAATCTTTTAATAAGCAGGTACACAATGTGCACGCTTATTAAAATTTTAAATCATTTGACTATTTATTTAGATGCCAATTTATCACCTGAGATATTGTAGGGCTTTTTATTGTGCGGATATTATTTTAGAATAGGCTGGAAGTCGAAATATATTGTTATCCAAGGGGATAATATAACTGATAAGTTTTGCTGTTTCCATAGTCAACTTTTTCTTCATGTAGGTTGTTCAATAATGCAGTTGATATCCTACATGTACTGATATTCTTTGTTTCGATATTAGACCCATGAGATTGATAAACAGATCGATAAGCTGGCTGTGCTACTTCAAAAGTTAAAGGTATCCATTATCTTCATCGTTTGTTACTTTCCAGCGGCAAGTTCTCATTTATAAGCTAAAGAGTACTTTTTCCAGGAAGCTAATGAAGAATCGAAAGCTGTTACAAAAGCATCTGCCATGAAAGGTTTTTATTTATTTATTTTTGATCTGCCATGGAAGGCGTGTTACAGATGCAATGTTATTCTTTTGGTTATATCAAGTGCAATGTTATTCTTTTTGTTGCATAAAGTGCAATGTTTTGTTTTTTAATTGAAATCAGTTGTACGATTTTCTGGTATAGGTGCTGACAATGTATTAACTTGGGTGTGTCAGGCACTTATAGCCAGACACATGACAATTATTTTTAATGTAGTGCATTTGTTACTAACATCAAATGTGAATAAAATTTGATACTTTTTAAAACAAGGAATAAAATCTGTCACTAAAGCATGTGCCATTAAGCATGTATTATGATGCAATTTTATACTTTAGTTGAACCTTCCATTTTGAATTTCGTTGTAAGTTTTTCTGTTATTGGAGCTGAAATTGTATTAACTTGGGTTTGTCAGGCTGCTAAAGCCAGACAGACACATAGCAAATTGTCTTTCTAGCAACAATGGCAAGTTACATAAATATTTATGCTTCACATTTTACTTCTCTGATATACTGCTTTTGGTTCTTACAATGTATGTGAACAAAACTTAACAGTGTTTATAAGACTAATAAACCTATAACATTACTTTCAGGTATCAAGAAGAGGATGGAGAAAGATATTGATGAAGTTGGAAAGATTGCTCATGGTGTCAAAGCAAAGATAGAGGCTATAAACAGAGATGTATTGAGCTATTGGCTGAATATTGTTTTTATGAGATGTCAGTTTATTGTAAATTTTCAGACATTATTTCATCAGGGATTGTTTTGTGCAGAACCTATCCAATAGACAAAAGCCTGGTTGTGAGAAGGGAACAGGTATTGACAGAGCAAGAATGAATATGACAAAGTAAGTTGGTGGTACATATCTTTATTATTGTAATTGATAAAAGGAACGAGTAAACTGAATTATTTACTTTTCCTTGAAACCACAGTGCCCTGACTAAAAAATTCAAGGATCTCATGACAGAGTTCCAGGTATGTTTAGTGTTTAACACCTAACACCAGAATCTGTTTTTCTAACTTCATGTCTGTCTTCTCATCAATGTGCTATGTGTCAGACTCTTAGACAAAGAATACAAGATGAATATCGTGAGGTTGTGGAGAGAAGAGTTATAACAGGTTTGAACATTTCATCCCTTTGGTACACTATGGCAGTACCATTGCTTTTTTTTTTTTATATATATTATTTTAAACTTATATATTAATTAGAAAGTGTTTAATCATGTTCACTTTGTGACACTTTGTGATTACTTGATTTGATTTACAGTTACTGGGACTAGGCCAGATGATGAGGTAAGTCATGAGTTTGTGATTTGAGATGAGATATTCTCTGCATATAAATTTTGTTGTAATTGACCATCATTGACTATGCTAGACAATTGATCACCTGATAGAAACTGGAAACAGTGAGCAAATCTTCCAGAGAGCAATTCTAGCAGCAGGCCGAGGACAGGTACTTGGTTTGTGATTTTTTATTGGAATATATCGATTCCCTTTGAAAAATTCAACATGTTATGTTTTCTATCTTTCTATCTTCCTCTTTTCTTCGAAAAATTGGGTTTATTTAATACCAGGAAAAAAAGGCTTAGTAAAAAATTAATTCATGATCGTTATATTTTATTTGATATCTTTCTATTTACATTAATTTATATAGTAAAGTGAGTTTTCACATTTTTATATCATGGCCAAAGATGATAATTTTTTTTTTAAGTGGTTTTTGGAGGGGTGGTCAAACATTTCAATTGTTTTATTTTGGAAACACATGAAATTGTTTTAGTTATGATTTCTCATCACTTTGTGGAGAATTAAAACGTAAGAAAACCTGGATTTTGCAGGTAGTAAACACAGTAGAAGAAATTCAGGAGAGACATGATGCTGTGAAAGAGATTGAGAAAAAACTTCTTGATTTACACCAGGTTTGCCTACAGGAAAATCTTGGTCTTAAATATTTAATCTAGTTTTAACGATGGCATCTCTAATTCTATTTTACTATTTCTCAGATTTACCTTGACATGGCAGTCTTAGTTGATGCTCAAGGAGAAATTTTAGATAACATTGAAAGTCAGGTTTGTTCACTCTTGGCCTCTCACACCCTTGATCTTGTGTTTGTATGCATGTGTATGTGGAATACAGGGAATATTTAGTTTGGTTTTGCGTTAATGAGAGGCTTGTTCAGGTCAACAACGCAGTCGATCATGTCCAGAGAGGGACATCTGCACTTCAAAATGCTAAGAAACTTCAGAAGAACTCACGAAAATGGATGTGCATTGCCATCATTATACTGTTGATAATAGTAGCTATCATAGTTGTGGGTGTTCTCAAACCTTGGAAGAGTAGCTAGGGCACTTGAGTGTGTGGCCCTGTACCTTTTGTCCATAACATATGCCTGTGTGTCAAAAGGACATCTTAGAGTAGGATTTTCAAGCCTTCTTATTTTGTATGATTGAGATGCTTGTTTTGTGTGGTGTGACTGATTTCTGAATACATTTATTGTAGTGTCTCACGATATAAATTCACATTCTTTGTAACCCTCAAAGGTTTATCAGGGTCTTTTGTTTCCTTGTATTATTCTATAAAGCTGTTTTTTCTGTCATTGTCTAGTTGCAATCTTGCATTGATATTCGTCTTGGAAAGAAAACACATTATTAGAGAACATTCGTTAGTACTTCCTAGTTCTCATTTTTGTCAGCTGGTTTAAGATAGTGCTCCTCGGTAGTTTACCAGAATACTAGGTTGTCCTAACAATTTTATTAGCGTACGTAATAACCTTTGTATAGACGTGAGAGTATGAAGAGTTCCTTTTAAGCATGGACCGTGTAATTTCGTTGGCTAGGACTGAGTGAAGGTGCACATAAATTGGTAAAATCCCTGTGGAAATATTTCTGCTGACCTTATGCTACACATAATGTCAGTGTAGCTTCTATAGGTATTTCAAAAATAAAGTCTCACTTACTGATATCTTTACTCAATTCTCCAACTTTTTTTTCTTTGACAAGTTTCACTTTCCACTTGTTAACCTTTATCATATCCAAATATTCACTTTACCATCTTATATCTTACCCCAATTCTTTGTAGGATGTCATATATCTTCATCGTCATATTTTTCTTCATATTATAATAATAATAATAATAATAATAATAATAATAATAATAATTTTATAACCATCATTTTAATTACTATTATTATATTATTATTGGCACTTACGTGCATATCAATATACATTATCCTCTATATTTATAAATTAGAAAGTTGTCTAGCTACTCTGTTAACTTTTTCACATTCAATATCATTTAAATTTTATTCATCTTTCCTTGATTCCTTCATTTTTTTTATATTTAATATAATTTGTCTCTCTTATATCAAACTGTTTTTAATTTAATTTCCTAAAAATAAGTCATCTTTGTCCCTTTTCATTTGGATACTAATTTTAATTGATTTATCACTATTTTAATTTTTTTTATTTAATTTCTTACCTTAGTTTTATTTTATTTCATGATCTTAGACCACATTGAAGGTAGTTTTATTGTATTTCAAGATCTTGACCACATTGAAGGTGCCTCGAAACTAATTAAAGCATAGTCGATTATGCTTATTTATTAACAATCATTATATTTAAATATATTTAATATTTTCCTATAAACAAGTTTATTAATTTTTCTTGATTTGACTTACTTTAATTAAATAATATACTCATCTTTTATGCTAAATTACTATAATAATAAAAGTTATATATTGGATTCGACCGATTGCAATGCACATGTCAAAATATTAATTTTATTTGAATTTCGAAAGAAAATGCATCTGTAAGAATTCTTGGTTTAGCTCTTGGACTCTTGCTTGATCATCTACTGAGTTATTTTCAATTACTAAGAGTTAATAATTTGCGAAAGTGATAACATGATTACTTTACTAATTTTTTCCTTCTTATGCCTTTCAATAAGTTCTATAAGTACGAGGTATACCAAAAAGTTGAGGGTGAAAGTGAAATAGGGTATTTTCCCAACATATCCTGCTTTATGCCTTTTAGTTTTACGAGCAGATTACGTTTGGTGCGGATTAGAGAAATAGAGTAGATGGAAAAAAAAAGGTGAGTGGAAATATGTAAAACGATATAGTAAACATTAATGATATTTAGGTGTAGAGAAATGAAAAATAAATATGGAAAAAATAGAAGTAGGAGTGAAAATAAAACAATCTTGCTTGAAATCTTTCGCCCACATGGTAGGGTTGACATAGGACTAGGGATCATTTTTTTTTTTTTACTTTTTTGATTTTTGAATTATACTTTCTATAATATAAACTTTGAATTGCTTTCAATTGTGAAAAAATATCATAATAAAAATCTTAGGACAAAACTTACATGATATTGTAGCCTTGTAGGTATTATTGTTCAACCATGTTTATAGTTTTATCTTGTTAATGTACAAAAACAAGACTTTAAATATAAGTGGAAAACAGTACCTAAGCACCTACAAAATGTGAGGTTTTCTTCCTTCTTTTAATTCTACCTATCCAAATAAGCACCTACAGTATGTGAGCCTTTTCTTTTCCTTCTTTATATTCAACCGATCCAAATAAGGAAAAAAAAACTTTCACTTTTTGGCATATTTTATCTATCCAAACAACACTTTTTATCACTTTATATTTGGGCAATTTTTCACACTCGTTCTTCCCTCTTATTTCATTCTAAGAGAGTTTTAGATATTTAGATTGTGGCATGTATGCATGAGAAGGTTAAAAATCATAATATACTAAGAAACAAAAAACTTGAATTATACAATTTTTCACTCTTGGTGTTTTCTAATCTCTGCTAAAACAACCAATACATTTCATTGTTGCCTCAAATTTCTATTATGGATGTACAAAACCTACTTATAATCTTATAATTGATTATACTTGTATACTTTTGCTCTATACTCTTGTCCTCCACCGTTTCATGTTATAACCATGGAACTTTAAATATTTGTATTAATAGTGTATACACGTGCCTCTTTTTTGGGTTCCTATCTTCTTTACATATGTCTTTACATATGAGCATCCTAAAATTATTTAGTAAAATTCAAAAGTGCAACAAAAGCACTAAAATTGATGTATGAGAAAAGTTAGTTGTATGATAGTGGCTACATCATATTATATGTTAAAAGTATGAATGCTTTAAACAGTAGAAAAATCTAAAGTTTATGCCATTGGTCAAAAGAATTATGACTATTGTTTACATTAAAGGCGAGTACTATCCTCTTGTCTTGAGTCTTGAATACTTTACCAACTTTGTTTTATTTGTGCAGAGAATTATTCCTCCCATTACCATATATACCAGTTATGCATTGAGTGCCAATGTGACTAACATTGATTTAAATCATTTTTAACATATTTATTGAAGGAAATTTAATAAAATTACTCCCAGAAAAGATACAACTGACACTGACATATTTTTCAATTATTCCTTATCAAACCTAGATCTAATCATATTAACTACTTATACCGGAGGAAATAATTTACACCAGTAGCATTTTTATGTCTATTGATTGGAAAAAATAATGTAATTATTGCATCCATTGCAAAAGAATTGGACCATACTAGGAAATTATACTATTTCGGACATCTAATCTTTTTAAAATTCCATTTTGTAATGAACAGGTGACCAACGCAACTGATCATGTGAGACTGGGAAACGATGCTCTCCAAACTGCAAAAAGTTTGCAAAAGAAGTCAAGAAAATGCATGATGATTTCCATTATATTGCTCCTGGTCATTGCCCTCATCATCGTACTCGCTGTTTTGAAACCATGGAAGAAGTAACCAGAAGAGGGGAAACTAATTTTATTTCTTAGACATAAAGAACAGAATATAGATTTAATTTTCTTTTAAGTGCATGAAAACCTTCAATTGTTACAGTAGTTACTTCGATTGTAGTGTTCTACATTACATTGGCAAACTAACTTTTAGTGTACGCTTAATGCATAATAGGTTGTCCACTATTTTTTTTTACTCTGAATCATGAACAAGAGCTTTTATCCATTACTTTTTCCGTAAATAAAACTACTCAAACATTTCCCAAAACATCACTCTGATTAGCCTGCTATCATACTTAGTTAAATCTACGCACCAATGCTAAAGTTAGCTGGTTGTGTAATTATCGGTTAAATAGGTACTATAGTTGCTATATTGTAAGTATTTGAGGTGATGTGTGAAGGTGCAAATGACTAGTACTATTCTTTTTTCCTGTGTAAACAAATTATTGATTTGATTTCAGGAGAATTAGCATGGGTAATGCATTCAAAATTTGAGTATACAAACATATGAGGTAAGCTTGAAAAGTTGAATTCTGTTAAATTAGTCAATGATTGTATAAACAGCAATGGTTGAGAATAATTAATCTTGCGGTCGCAATTACTG
>Ga0209700_104838_pt1 | contig 23616 bp, 12 predicted proteins | sample SiratroredBW_FD_187528 | JGI IMG/M metagenome (GOLD analysis project Ga0209700, IMG submission 187528) | Root nodule microbial communities of legume samples collected from California, USA - Siratro red BW (SPAdes) (version 2) | ecosystem: Host-associated > Plants > Roots > Nodule | place: USA...
ATATGGATTAACCCTGTGCATATGGGGTCCGAGGTTTGAAATATGAGCCCGATCGGAATAAACTGTTCGGAACAGTTAGGTGGTATATGACAGGTGCACACCTCTTGATGTCTAACTCAATGCACGGGTCTTCCGGAAGTAGAGAGTCTAGTGTCTTTGTTTGTGAGTCAGTGTATGTATGATGTGAGATGAATTATGAAAGATTGAATTGTTGTTGTTTGTTGAGATAGAAATCCAATTTATGAAAATATATATTGTTTTGAAAACTCTCTAGCTTACCCTTCTTTTTGTGTTGTTGTTTGTTTTGTTTTTAAAACTGCGATGATCGTGTATATTACACGGGAACAGAGAATTTGACAGGTGGTGTGAGTCCTAGTGAATTGTGATGGGGAAGCTTCATTTTTATTTTATTTGTAATTTTACAAAGATATTTTATTAAATCTTATGTGGAGAAGTATAATTTAAAATACATGATGAATGTATGAATTTTTATATTCAAGTTTATTATATAAATTTTTATGTAATAAAGTTTCTATTATATGAAAAATATGGGATGTTACAATGCATGCACATGATCTGTGACTGATTGTTTCTGATAAATAAAGAGAGTCTACAATATGATCGGTAAATAAGTAAACACATCCTTTACATACACATGCATTATACATGAATAGTTTATAGAAGAGTTGAAAAGGACGCATTCCTGCACCTCCATAATATCATCATGTGCATCCATGCTTTATGAAATGCCCAAAATAATCTTTTGTAAAAAGATTGATAAGAACTTCATAAAAATAAAAGAAAAAGATCCAAGGGTGTATTTATTATTTCCGATTGAACCTCCATTTTTCAATTCATAAGTCATTGTTAGTTTTAGGTTGAACCAATCCAAAAAGAAAAAAAAAACAAAGGAGCCATATATTTCAGATTGAGTCAATCCGAAAGTGAGAAATGAAAAAAATATTATTATTGACCAGTTCGGAAATCAATGGGTGGGGTAGAGAAATTCCAAATTAAACCAATTCGAAAATAAAAAATAAATATATCATTTTAGATTGGACCAGTCCAAAGGTTAACAGAAAGGGTGGAGATATTCCGGATTGAGCTAATCTGAAAATTAAAAAAAAAATGGTATTTCGGAAGTCACGGATAGGGTGGAGAGATTCCGGCATATGGCCAATCCAAGAGTCAAAAATAAATAAAAAATATAATTCTGAATTGGGTCAATCCGAAAGTCATAGGATAGAGATGGAAGACAGTGCCTTAAAATTTTTTTTCTAAGAATATTTTCATCTTTTCACATTTGCTATGGAAATGCACGACGATATTATGAAGGTTGGGGAAGAATGCTTCGTTGGAGAGTCTCGTTGGAGCAGGGCAAAGTTAAGTGAGCCAAGCCTAATGTTCAAAAATGGCCCAAAACGCCTTTCCACTCTTTCTCTTCATGTAAGAAAAAGACGTTCACGTCAAAAGAAACTTGCACATTTTATCTCACCTCTCCCATGCTTTCTCAAACGGTCGAACTCACCAGACTACCGGTATTTCTATCAAAAACCACTTTTTGTTAAAAAATCTCTGACCATATACATTAATGTGGATATTAAGGAACTAGATTCTTAAGGTCTAAGGTTTACGCATGCTTTTGCAAAATGTGACATTGCTTAGAGATCCAATACAGTACGTGTTGCTGAGAAAAGAAACAAAAGACGCATCAATCACTATAATGCGTCTAAGAGCCCCTAGAGATTGATGTTATGTTGAACATGGATGACTTCACCAACCATTACAAAAATAACTTGGCACCCCGCACTCTATCTCCAGATTCTAAATCATTTTATGTTTTTGGTGTTGATAACTGTCAATTATATATAGATGACATTTATTTAGGTATTTATATTTTTACGTTTTATTTTATTTATTTCTGTACTACCCGGCCTAAGGGCGGATACTTGTCGTACCAAGATATGACTATATCGGAATTAAAGGCGTGTACTTATTGCCCAGGATCAGATTATCTATGACTACACGCAACCTTTGCCAAAAGCCTGCAAAAGGCTGACATAACGTAAAAAATAAGTAAAGTACCAGACCCTATAAATAGATGAGTAAGTAAAGACAAAGGCAGGTGGAAAAAAGGTGAAGAGTCATAACTATTGTTACCTTGAGTTCCGATATCTGAATACTAACTTGAGCGTCGGAGTACAATCGCAGGTACCCCACCCATTGTGGGAATCCGGACAAATTGTCGGGAGACAGCTGAGACAAAAGATCGAGATAGGAGAGAGAAGCGGGATCCAGAGCGGGTGAATACTATCCGGTTGATAGCAAGTCAACTCTGAAGGTTCCCTCCGAATTTGTATAAGAACAATTGGCGCCCACCGTGGGGCCCGAAGAGTTACATAAACTTGGATGGTATCGACCCGCAGCCAAATCAACGAGCAAAGACCCGACAGAGTAATGGCAGGAGCAGACCCCATGGCCCTGTTACTAATACTACAAAGAGAAATGGCAGAAATAAAACAGAAAGGAGAAGAAGAGATGCGAGTGATAAGACTGAAAAATGAAGACGATATCCATTCGCTAAGGCTGCAAAACAAACAGAGCATGATCAACCTCAAGCAGGAAAATGAAGAGTTGAGAAGGAGGTTGTTGGGCGAAAGGATCGACAAAACTAAAGTGATCTCGATATCAGGTCGCTCAAAGGTAAACACCCCCAATCCAGAGAAGGGGGACGAAGTATCCTATCAGACGAGAGAAACTTCAAACCTAGATGAAAGACGCCACCCACTCGTGGACGGTATCATAAACGTTGAGCTACTAGCCAAATGGAGGGGCTTGACAATGGATCCACAGACCCCGATGAACACATCGACGTATACACCACTGACATTGGATTGTTCACCACCAATGAAGCCATACTGTGTCGAGTTTTTCCCAATAGCCTCAAAGGGATGGCTTTGAGCTGGTTCACCAAGCTCCCCCCATACTCCATTGACTCTTTTAAGACCCTAGTGAATCTGTTCACCACATAGTTTGCCACAAGCAGACCTCACCACTTAACCTCTATCGCCTTCGTGAATATCCGACAAGGAAAAGGAGAATCTCTCCGAATGTTCATGGACATATTTAATCAAGTGGCCCTCCAGATTCGAAATCTCAATCCGGAGGTCGCCCTCCACCACATGGTCACAGCCCTTCGACCAGGACCCTTCGCTGACAGCCTCTGCAAAAAACCAGCCGCGGACATGAATGAGATGAGAATGAGAGCATCTAAATTTATATGCCTAGAGGAATTGAGAGACTTTGTAAGGCAGATGAAGATAGAGCCTCAAACCCCCAGTTACCACTCCCAACCGGATAAAACCCGGATTAGGGAAAAGCTTCCCCTCCCCCCAATCCGGCCAAGAGAAGTCAGGCTCCTGAGGTTCGCAAACTACACGCCCCTCAATACCAATAGGGGGCGAGTGCTCGAGGAGGCTCTCAGCTCAGACCTCATGCCTACCCCAAGGAAGGCCGCGACCCCCAAGAATGCTGACACATCGAAACATTGTCGTTTTCACCAGAATTACGGACATACTACAGAAGAATGCTTGGACTTGAAGGATAAAATTGAAGAATTAATTCAGGCCAGACACTTAAGGCAGTTTGTGCACAATCACTCTAGAACGGGGAGGAGACAAAGATCCCCTGAACGAAGGAAGTCACAAGGAGATCCAAAGAGGAGGACTGAGGAAATAACGAGAACACCTTGCCTGATACCGTCACAACCACAGGGTCCGAATACGCGGGTAAGGGGAGTAATCAACACGATAGCAGGAGGATTTTCCGGCGGAGGGCCCTCTGCTTCTGCCCAGAAGAAACACTTAAGGGCGGTACAATCGATAAACGCTGTGTCTATGCCTATTCGACGAAGGATGCCACCAATCACATTCACGAACACAGACTTCAAGGGAATCGACCCGTTCCAAGACGATCCAATGGTGATCACTGTCGAAATCGAGAATTTTTCTGTTATGAAGACCCTGGTGGATCATGGAAGTTCGGTGGACGTGCTATATTGGAGCACCTTCAAGAAATTGTGCATACCAGACAGCGAGATACAGCCGTACGAAGACCAAATCGTAGGGTTCTCGGGAGAACGAGTTGATACCAAAGGTTACATCGACCTATTTACCAAATTTGGAGAAGAGGGGGAATCCAAATAAAAAACAATTAAAATCTGATATCTGCTAGTAGACGCAGACACGTCGTATCATGTATTTTTGGGAAGGCCATCATTGAACTTCTTAGGGGCAATAGTGTCAACGCCTCACCTTGCTATGAAGTTCCCCTCCCAGGCCGGCGACATCATTACGGTCCATGTATACCAGAAGACAGCCCGGGAATGTTACGCAGCGAGCCTAAGGGTCGAGCATCGAAGCCAGGCCCTGAGAACATAGGAGATAGTTTCTAAAATGAGCCATGTGGTGGCTGTCACTGAATTAGACCCCAGAACGGAAGAGGTCAGGGTAGAACCCGAAGAAGAAACTCGGCTCATCCCGCTCAGGGGAGACTGCAAAACGACCAAAATGGGGATATCCCTATCCATGGAAGATGCCAAGAAGCTCAGTGCAACCCTGCAGGCGAATGCTGACGCCTTCGCCTGGACAGTCGCAAACATGTCGGGCGTTGACCCGTCCGTCATGACCCACAAGTTATCAACGTTTAGAGATGCGAGACCTGTCGCCCAGAAAAAGAGGAAGTTGGGAGAAGAAAAAAGGGCGGCCGCCCGAGAGGAAATCGAAAAGTTGCTACAGGCAAAATTTGTTCGAGAGGCACATTATACCACTTGGTTGGCAAATATTGTGTTAGTTAAAAAGTCGAATGGGAAATGGAGAATGTGCACAGATTACACTGACTTGAATAAGGCATGCCCGAAAGACTCCTATCCCCTGTCGAGCATTGATCGCCTGGTGGATGGTGCAGCCGGGCACAAGTATATGAGTTTCCTCGACGCCTTTTCGGGTTATAATCAAATCAGCATGCATCCGCCTGACATAAACAAAACTGCCTTCATGACCGATGATACCAACTACGTATACGAGGTTATGCCCTTCGGGCTAAAAAAACGCTGGGACAACTTACCAGAGGCTCATGGACAAAATATTCAAGGAGCTGATAGGCCGGAATGTAGAGATATATGTGGACGACATGATCGTCAAGTCCTCCTCATGCGACCAACATGTTGAGGACTTACGCCAAGTTTTTCAAGCACTCAAAGCGGTTGGAATGCGGTTGATCCCTGACAAATGTGTTTTCGGAGTTGAGGGTGGGAAGTTCCTCGGATTCATGTTGACCAACAGGGGAATTGAAGCAAATCCCGACAAGTGTCAAGCAATAATGGAGATGCAGAGCCCGAAAACTGTCAAAGAAGTGCAGCGCCTAGTGGGAAGAGTAGTAGCTTTGTCACGATTCATGCCAAAGATGGCCGAGAAGATCAGACCCATCATGAGTTTACTGAAAAAGGCATCCTGGTTCAAATGGGACGATCAATGTAAAGATGCCTTTCTCCAGTTGAAAACATTTCTCGCATCACCACCGGTAATACAAAAGCCTCGTCTCGATCAGCCCATCATCGTTTACTTATCGGTATCGAAAGACGCGATCAGCGCAGCCTTGGTCCAAGAGATAGAGGGAGAACAACGACCTGTGTACTTCACTAGCAAAACCCTGCAGGAAGCAGAAACGAGGTATCAAATGATCGAAACAGTGGCTCTGGCCTTGGTAATCACAGCGAGAAGGATGCGCCCGTATTTCCAGAATCACGAGGTGATAGTGAGAATCGACTACCCGATAGCCCAGATATTATCCAAACCTGACCTGGCGGGACGGATGATCACATGGTCAATAGAGTTGTCAGAGTACACGATACAATACGAGCCACGAGGCGCCATCAAAGCACAAGTCTTGGCGAATTTTATAGCAGAAATGAGGCAGGAACCGTCCGAGCCGGATACTATCCAGCCAGCTTGGATCGTGTATGTTGACGGTTCCTCGAACAGTAAAGGTGTCGGAGCAGGAGTAGTGTTGGAAGGACCGGGAGACCTCCTGATAGAACAATCCTTGCGCTTTGGATTCAAAACGTCTAACAATCAAGCTGAGTATGAAGCCCGAGACATGGGAGCACGAGATGTGACTTGCAGAAGCGATTCGCGGTTGAACGTAGGACATATAACCGGGGAATTCCAGGTAAAGGATCTGTTGCTGTCCAAATACTACCATAAAGTCCGGACACTCTTGCAAGGCTTCTCATCCTCCAAGGTGGAACATATTAGGCGAGAGCACAACGCCCGTGCCGACTTACTATCCAAACTGGCTAGCACCAAGAAGAGGAGTCACCATAAATCCCTAGTACAACAGACTCTGGAGGCCCCAAGTGTTGACGAAAAAGAACACGCTTGTTGCACATTGAAAAAAGAGGCCGCATGGTTTGAGCCAATACAACAATTCCTATTAACCGGACAGTGCGCCGAAAAAGAGGAACGAACGATGCGGGCAAAGAGTAGTTGGTTCACAATGGTTGGACCTGTCAATGTGGGAGTTGATTACTTCACGAAATGGATAGAGGCCGAACCATTGGCAACCATCACAGCCACGAAAGTCAAGGGATTTGTGTGGAAGAATATTGTCAGCAGATTCGGGATTCCTCACACGATCGTCTCAGACAACGGACGACAATTCATTGACCGTACTCTAATCGCGTACTATGAAGAGCTGGGGATCCGGCATGTTACCAGCTCAGTAGAGCACCCCCAAACCAACGGTCAAGTTGAGGCAGCAAACAAGATCATCCTTAATGAGTTGAAGAAACGACTGGGAACAGCAAAGAGAAGGTGGCCGGAGGAGTTACTTCAAGTATTGTGGGCTTACAATGCTATTCGTTCTGCAGGAACCTAAAGTTAAAACTCAACACAACCCGAATATCACTTAACTAAAAGCCGTTCTAGCATGGTCATCACTCCATTGTGATGCACCCGACAACTCTTCGGGGCCATTTCACTCCATCGTGAAACCCTGATAGACTCGACCGAACAATCAACTTATCACGCAACAACATAACATCGTAACCACAGCTTGGATACATTAAATCAGAAAACATGAAGAAAACACAAGCGTACAAGTAACCGGTAAGTCTTTCCATTCACTTAAAATGATTACAAGCAGGTTTTGGCTATACCATAGGGCCAACCATCAAAAAAGAGTTGCCTATGGCAACTATACAAAAAATGAATCCTCCCATGTACAAATCAAAAGCATAGACAAAAAACAACTAATCCTCGTCCTCAGCACCATCCCCCCCATCACCTTCTTCTCCCCCGACCGGAACGTCATCGTCATTCTCCACGGCAGGCGCAACATTGTCGGCAGTGGTTGGAATCTCTCCAATGGGCACCAGGCAGCCGTTAAAGACGTCCTTGTCAGGGTCCATATCATTCTTCTCAGGGACGCCATACAGAAAGACCGCCTGACGAACAGCTTGCCCAAAGGATTCCTTATGCAAGTCAAGGACATAGTCCTTCAATTCGTTTAGCTCAATCTCCGCCTGCGCCTTCTTGGACATTGCCTCGTCATGAGCCAATGTCGCTTCCGATAGGGATTGCTCAAGCTCTCGGACATCTACTAGGAGTTTTTCATTGTTCTTTTTTACCCCCTCCGAGTAGGCCCTCAAAGCATCCCGCTCCTGCTCAACTTTCTTTAAGTTCAGCTCAGCAACCCTCAATGCTTCGCCCAAAGCAGCATTGGCATCACGAGATTCTTTCAATGAGGCGGTAGAGATCGACAACTCTTCCTGAATCTTGGCTAACTCAGCCACGCCTCATTTCAACATATGTTCCCGAAGAACTTTAGTGATGACGAGTGTCCTGTTGTGCATCTCTAAGCATGTGTTGACCAAATCAATAGTAAAACGCCCACTAAGGGTTTTTCTTTCGACAGAAGGGAGAGACACGATCGTGCCCTTGGCAAAATTAAGGTCAACAACAAACAAGGACTCCACGACACCCCTGTCGGTCTCCAAGTCTTTACTTGTATCGGGGGCGCTCAGTCGGGACTTGTTCGGAGATGGCTGAGAAGACGACGTTTTCTTGTCTTTACCTTTTTTATCTTCCTTCGCCTTCTCTTTCTTCTCTTTGCGTTTTCGCTTCTCAGAATCAGAAGGGGGAGGAACCTGGTGAGGATAAGAGGTGGGAGCCGAACCCCCACCGGCAACCTTCTTGGTGGCTTCTCAGTCTTTCTTGATCTTCTTTAGGCGATCAAGAAATGCGAGTCCTCGTTGAGCCATGATGCCTGCCATAAAGTAAAGAAACTCAGCAGAGTTAAAAACCGAGACCATAACGGTATAAAAAAATGACATACCATATAAATCCACCCAGCGGTATGAAGAAAGATAAAGCTTAAGAATGGAGCGTACATTGAGCTTCTAGGAGAGCTGATCCAATATTTCAAACATCCTCTTGTTGTCTTCGGTCATAGCAGACCTCGGCCAAGATAGATAGTGAATGGGATCCCGGGTCCAATATAACGGAAACTTAGGGGCATCCCCATTAAAGAAATGTTGCCTTCCGGCAGGAGTTATTACAATTTTGAAAAAAGAATCTTTGAAATATTTATAAGAGGAGAAAGGAGTAAACAGAACGTTGTGAGACTAGCTGACTAAAGAAACCCACTTGACGGGACTAAAAGGACGAGTACTATAATAAGACAGAAACACATGGGGGGAGGGATGAAGGCGGAACATCTCGGCAAGAAGTCGGAACGCTTGAAGTGACGCCCAAGAGTTAGGATGCAACTGCGTAGGCGCCACGTTCAAGATACGAAGAACACCCATGGTGAACTCATCGAAGGGAAGACGGACATGTGAATCTGTGAACAAGCAGGGATAAATGTAAAAGAAGTCATGGTCGTGATCTTCCCGACCATGACACACATTGTCTACTGGCGTGCAACGTTCAACAAACAACTCTGTACTCGTCTTCCCCGAAGTAAACATAGGCACAACTGCTGCATATGTATTCACCATGGACGACCACCTATACCTAGAGAATCGGTCGGTGACCAAAGCACTCGCCCATTCGTAACCACGGCGGCGAGGGAGGTTACTCTTGGCCAACTCGGACGGAAGCATGCCGGTCACGTTAGGCTGCTCATAAAATTCGGCATGACCACTACCCGACACCTCTTCGGACAAGTCAGGAGAGCCCTCAGAAATCCTAGATTCCGCCCTAACGCTCGAAGAAACACTCCCTGTAGACTCAGAAAAACCGAACAAGAACGACATCGTTACCTCTGGGAATAAAAGCGTTGCACCTAGTCACTGCGAAATTCGGTTGCCGGATATCGGAGATATTCAGAGAAGCACAAACGCCTAGCAATCCCCAAAGGCCTATTTATAGAGAAAAAACTCGCCTCTTGAAGAACCTGAACAGTGCACGATCCATCTCCTACCGTCAGATCGTTTGAGCATGTCTTCCAAACAGGACGCGTCATCATCGAATACAGTAAATACAAAAAAAAAAAACTACTGTCATCTCGCTTTCAAAGACCATTGAAATTCTGCCCAAGAGGAATCCGATACCCTCTCGCCCACTAACAATAATTAAGGTTAGCATTCTAACCGAAACCTTTTCGTTCTCATAGTCACTCAAGCTTGGGGGCAAGTGTACTACCCAGCCTAAGGGCGAATACTTGTCGTACCAAGAGATGACTATCTCGGAATTAAGGGCGTGTACTTATCGCCCAGGATCAGATTATCTATGACTGCACGCAACCTCTGCTAAAAGCCTGCAAAAGGCTGACATAACGTAAAGACTAAGTAAAGTACCAGACCCTATAAATAGATAAGTAAGTAAAGACAAAGGCAGGTGGAAAAAAGGTGAAGAGTCATAACTATTGTTACCTTGAGTTCCGATATCCAAATACTAACTTGAGTGTCGGAGTACAATCGCAGGTACCCCGCCCATTGTGGGAATCCGGACGAATTGCCTGGAGACAGCTGAGACAAAAGACCAAGATAGGAGAGAGAAGCGGGATCCAAAGCGGGCGAATACTATCCGGTTGATAGCAAGTCAACTCTGAAGATTCCCTCCAAATTTGTGTAAGAACAATTTCATTTTATAAGAGTTCTTTTTATTATAATTTTACTTTATTTTTGTTCCATTTCAGTAAATAGGTTCACAGAGAAAAAAAATTTGTTTAAGCGAAAATTGAAGTGCTTAAGATATGCTTAATAAATTTTAAGATAACAAATTAGAGTTATTAGGATCAGATGTACATTAAAATCTCAAACCAAATGTTATAAATGCAACCACTTCACACTCACTTTAAAATAGAGAATGCCAATATAATGTTGCTAGTACTTTAAAAAAAAAAAAATCAATAGAAGGATTAGTGCAATTATTAAATCATTAGTGAATTATTTGTTCAATATAGTTTTTCTTCTCCTTTTCATCAATAAGATTAATTCGTTTAATTGTTTATAAACCTTAAACCTTGATTTTATTTTTAATTCGACTTAGAAAACCTTACTTTAATTAAGATACAAGTAAAAACACAAGTACTACTTCCTTTAAGATAAGGGTATTATGATTTAATTTCATGATTTTAGTGTTGATTACTTAACGAATTTCATAAAAAAATTCAAATTTTCTTCATATAATTTAGAATAGGTATTATAATTATATTTATGAATGATTGAATTAATTAATTGAAATAATTTGATAAAGATAGAAGGGAATTGCATGAAAAAAGTTACTTAAATGAATCTACAACGTCTCATTATTTATTTGATCTCTTGTCTTTATTATTTTTATTTATTTTAATTCAAGTCTTTCTAATTATGATATTTTATTTTATATCTTAACTAGCAATTGGAAAATGCTACTTGATGTCTCAGCAGTTGAAAATCTGACTCATACCAATGGTTAAATAGGCGTAAAACTTATGCTTAATTTTCTCACATGGTATAATTAGTTTCATAATTTAAATTTCTAACTATAATTTGGAAAATTATTCATAAATATCTAATGTAAATTAGATTATACTATGTAGATGAGAAACAAGCTTGCAAATTTTACTACCAAGACGTACTATTTATTGATAGAAAGAGATAAACAAGCATTCTTTTGAAACTATTACCAAGCATCTTGTCTGTTTATTTATTACGTTTACTTTTAATGTTCATTATATCATATGAACAAATGAAAGAGTAAATTGGGAAACCAAATGTTCCATGAGTATTTTAACTAATTAAATTAAGAAAATTCACTATAATTAAAAAATTTAATTTTAAGAGAGGTTTATTACCGAAAGTTATAATAACCTTTCATTAAATATATATGTAGAAGTTTCTGAATCGCGTTAAATATCTACTAAATATCTACGGTTTTTTAAGAAACCGTTGGTAAGATAATCCGTTTTTGACAAATCATATTAATGATCTTCGTTTTTTTTAATTGACCTTACTTATTTTTAATTTTCATATTTCAAAACTGTGTTGCATTGAACAGCTCAAAGTATAATTTGCTTTTGTTAAAGCATAATATTCTTTCTTTTTTATTCTAAGGCTCAAATGAAAGAGGATAGATCTGAAGTAAAATTTGAAACATGAAATAAATATAGTTAAAAATTCTCAATCTCTTATTTTCTTAACACTGGATAATTCTATAAAAAATAAGTGCTTAATTTTTCTTGTGATAATAGTTTTGAAAAATAAGTGCTTAATTTTTCTTGTGATAATAGTTTTGAAATCTTAGATTGGATGTATTGTTAAAACTTGAATGTTCTTATACAATATAAATTTTGAGGTTTGATCCTTTATATTGCTCATTGCGTAATTGATGGGATTGAAAGGGAAAATAATGGATGAGTTTGGATTTATATTTTATCTAGATTTCATGCTATCTCTAAATATTTTTTTTCTCTTACTATTTACATATTTTATCTCATTGTTAAAAATAGTGGAAGTTTTGTAAATCATTGGAAATAATGGAAGTTTGCAAACTGACTGTCAAAAATAATAAGTGTTTGTTAACTATCAAAAATAATAGCAAAAGTTTGAAAACTGTCGAAAAAATACGGAGATTTGTCAATAATGTGTTAACCTTGCTGAATTATCTATAAGAAATCGAAACTGTAAGTAACACACTTAATAAGAATTAATATATTCAGAAATATTAAATATGACCCTGCTATATATAACTTTTCTTATAATGATTCTAAAATTATTAATTAGTCTCAAATGTATAAAAATGATAACAATTTTGTACGTTATTCTTATTTAAAAATCCATCAATATATTAATTTGTGACTTAATTATTTTCTAATGTATAATTAAGTATTATATATTAGAAACTGTTGGGATGATTCACTATTATTAGAAAATTGAGAAGCTTATAGGAAACCGCAGAATAAATATCACGTAATTAGAGACTAAAAGTAGATTTTCAAAAACATTTATCGTTTGATAGATTTTATGAAGTGACTGATATATAAAAGAACAACCATGAAAAAGGAATACTTTTTTAGTGACTTAAATGGATAATCATGTTTTCACTCAACGGTTTTAAAATTAAATTATATAAATAGCCAATATTTTGTGGGACGGTATTCTTAAATGCTAAAATAATGAATTTCATAGGTAAATTATCTATGTCAAGTCTAATACGAAACGAATCATAAAAATGTATTGTAATATATTTTTAATTATATATAATATATAACAATATCAATGTTGAGGTATACGCACGAAATATTAAATACTTTTAGATAAATAAAAAAATTTCTTCAATAATTTATATATTAAGAATTTTTAATCCAACATCAGAAACAATTGATTTTTTAGAACAATTACATTATTTTTATTTTTTTTAATAAAAGAATGTCTGTTCCTCATTTCCTGGAGGACCCATGTGCATTGCTTTTGCAAACCCATCATTAATATTAATACTATATGATGAAAAACCTTGGAAAAATACAAAAAAATGGAGGAAACTGAAACACCAATACTTACATTGGACTGATCATGATTACAATGATATAAATGGCTGCAATTTAAACACGTCTCATTACAGCAAAACAAAATAATTATCAACCTTAATAGAATATTTTGTTTTGTGCAATCAATTATATTTTTCTGAGAACCAGAACAAAAGAGATTGGTCTAATATCCTCCTTAGCCATTTCTTCATCTACCAATCTTGCATAATTCTCAAACAAACTGTCCAAAATCCTCTCTCCAAAGTGGTGTGAGATCATTGATTCTTGAATGGCCCTAACTGCTACAGCAACCTGTGTTCCATAGTTCTCACTGCCATATTCACTCTTGTCCATCTCAAACATTTCTAGCTTCTCCAACTTTAACGACCCTTCTTTCCTTACCTCATCTTCTATCTCTTCCCTTGATGGTGCATAGAAATGTACATCATATGAATCAAACTCATCTTGCTCTATTTCTCCCTGGAAAATCAAAACCAAAAGTGAAGAGAAAAGAAGAAAGAAAAGGTGACAAAATAATTCATTCATTCATTCATAGTTATCCATATATATACCTTTTAGGAGTACCTGGTCAGAATTTGAAACACAAGAGAAAGAGTAAAGTGCATTCACAGTTATCCATATAGTTCTATTTTAACAAAAGCAAAAGTCCTTGAAACACAAATCATATTATCCTAGGTGTGTTTATGTTGTTTTCACATCCAAAAGTATATCATATGGTTCAAAAGTATTTTTGTTTACGAAATTATCTTATCAAGTTAGTAGTGCACATGCAATTTTATCTTGCTGGATTAATTTGTATGAAAGATAAAATAACACAATTTATCAGTTTTAGACTGATTATTAACTATAGTTTTATATATTCCATCAACTTTTTAAACTTTTTTTTCTTTATGACACGAGAGCTTATGATAAAACTGACAACTTGATAAGCAAGTTCACCAATAAAATTCCAGCCAAAATCGTTTCTTTGACTCTAATGTCAAGCTAGCTAATTCTGATTAGCTGAAGTTAACCACTTACAACAAAATATAGCAATCAATAAAGCACTGAAAGATCATGTCAATTGTCAAATACACTGCTAAAATTAGCAAGGGTGACATTACAGAATTTCCACATAAGTAGCATCTAAATCAGTTTGCACTTATAGAGACTGTAGGTTTGCTTCAGTAATTAAGAAGGAAGTTACATATTTTCAACTTTATTTTGTCCTTGTATGTTGAATTTCAATTTGTCAGTTAGAACAACAACAATAATAATGATCATAATAATGATAATGGTAATGATGGTGTCTCTTCTATGAACGTACCTGTGAGACTAGAATAGCAAATGAACGGGAAAGAATCTCCCACAAGAAAGAGTTGCCTCTGTCGACATGTTCTTGGCCCTTTCTTCCCAGAAATATCAGAACCATTCTCCCACCTACTACTAGTTCTTCTGACCTTGACCGAAGGAACAAGGAAAAATCTTCCTGGAATTGGTGAGAGTATGCTTGAGACACCACTGAAGGGCTTGAGTCAGAAATGTAAACACAACCTTTGTTCAATGGCCTTTTGTGGTCATCAAAGAGTGCTGGAGGAACCTGCATGACACAAACCACCAATAACTAGTCCTAAGTATGTTCCAAGGTACAACAATGAAATATGGACACCAAACAGTATAACTGTCTCTTTCTTCTTATCACATCATATATCACTTATTACCTTATATCAGTATAACAGTACTAACAGTTGTGTCTAGAAAACAGTAAAGCTTCTAGATATGGGTAAATAAAACAGTGAAAGATGATGAGGATGTGTAGGAAGGGGAAAGTGTATTATACCCTTGAAAGCCAGTGTAGACTGTAGGAGGAATGGACAAAGTGCAAGTAACTGTTTGGGAATAATCTTCCATAAAATGAGCCAGGGTAGCCTCCCATGAAAATGGAAGGGAGCCCATTTTTCCTGTCTTGCCTAAGCAACTTGTGGAACTCTGGGAGGGCCTTGAAAATTGAATTGAAGTCATTTGTTGGGAGATCATTGAAGTACACCCTGAACTCAGTGGAGTGGTACATGATCTTCTGGCTTATGCCTTGGATGGTCTGAAAGATATCTTTGATGATTGATAGAGTGTTGGGTCCAGAGGAGCAGCCCAAATCAGCAATGCCTATGCTCTTGGGAGTTGTTGCAAGGTAAAGCTCCTCAACTGTTTGTATGATTATGTGCTTCACCTTATCAGATGCCTTCTTCTGCAGGAACAAGATTAAAGCAGGTGAGTATAATCACAAAGAATTCAATTTTAGCCAGAACAAGATGAGAGGAGGAAAGAAAGAAAGAACCTGCAGTGAGGAATTCTTGGCATAGCTAGTTTTGCCAACTCCTCCAGTCATGTGGAAGGCTTTCTCTACATCCATTTTTTCATATGGATTAGGCCTTTCTAGCTTGTTAGTGAAGTTGTGGCCATCTTATAAAGGGAGATTTCAATGATGTGGCCATTTACTTTTTTTTTCTTTTCTAATTTTTCTTTAGCCCGTCTCTTCCAAAAAAATATGGCACATTACTAATCATGGGATTTCAGAATTAATCACCTTTAGAGTGGCACATTAGCCACAAAACTCACACCTCACAAGTGACCATAATTGTTGCTGCTGATGATGATGCTCCTTGAGAAACAAGTCTAACCAAGCAATGTGGTAAAGGGGGGGTTGAGTTAACTTACATGAGATCTTTGAAGAGAATTTGATTAAATTTTAAAGTCCAAAATGTTGTGTATGGAAGAGTACTCAGAGAGCAGGAGTTGATGTATTTGGTGATTGATCCCCCTCCCCTTTCCTACCTTAAAGGGCTTAACGTATGGTGTGGTTTTGCCTTTTTCTTTGTTGACACTAATGATTCAATCTGTCAAAAAAGTTTGATGTTAGGCATCATTGAAGTGAAAGTCCTATAGTGGATATTCACTATTTTGTCCCCGCTAAAGTTTGATCATTTGGTTAGAAGGGCCTGTGATTGAGTAGGAGTTGGACCAACTTGTGATGGTGCTAGTCACTGGCACTTTGTCTGGATCATCAACTTTGAGTCCATCAAATCAGTATAGCTTTAGATGGGTAACTAGATATTATATTTTACAGCACACAATTTCTCAAATTCAACACCATTTACTCAGTTTGAGTTGGAAATAAATAAATATATCATATGGTTGTGGTAGATATATTCTATTTCCTAAAAGATCATATTAAGAATTTAAATGAGTTTTTGTATTAGGAATTTAAATTTGAGTTTAAGTATCACAATTTTACTGAACGGATGAGATCTTTTAAGTTGATACTGAGTCATACGAGATCTTGTAAGTCGATACTCTCTCAATTATGAGAGAGATAGTCTTAAGTAAAAACAAGATCTTTGAGGTGAAACGAGATCAAACAATGTGAGATCAACCTCAACTTCGAAGAAATTAAATTTAGAAATACTGTCACATTAAATATTTTGTCATTCTAAAAGTAATGATCCAAACCTGTTAAAGGTTATTTAGTCATATTAATATTATAGTATAAATAAGATCTCTAGCTCATAAAAAAAATACATACTTTTTCCGCATATAAAACGGAAGTTATAAGTAAGAATCAGAGAACACCAATAAATATAAAAGTTGAAAATTATATTAAAAAAAAGGATTTATTGATTTATTATTTTAAGAATTTGGATGGAAAGATCGAAATCGTAAATTGAGATTTATTCATATGTTATTGTTGTCGTATCTTGGAGTGGTTTTCCTAAAATGACACATAAAGTATGAGAAAGAAAAGGGTATGTTGAATTAGTGTGGGAAAATGGGGTGTTTAGTGGATGGTGTGTTGCCATGAATATTCATTGATTCATTCCTACATGCACTGGGAAAACAGGAATTTTCAAACAGGACCATAATTTGTCCCACGGCAGTGGTTGAAGCATGAAAGAAAGGACGAGTTTTGGAGGCACTCGTTACCAATTGAAGACTCTGGGAATGGAAACCAACGGTTGTTGTCAAGTACAAAGTGCAAAAATTATGTGTGTGCTGAACCGAAACTAGGAAAATTTACCAGAAAAAGGTGTCTAAGCGTGATTGGGTTGAAAACTTTGGGAATGAGGAGGGCCCATCATTATTATTAACACTAGCTTTGGTTTGGCCGACTTTGAACTCCATCAATAATGAGTCAAGAGAATATGTTTTCTCCAAAAAAGATAACCTCTCTTCTTCTTCGTACCTATGGAAAGACAACTACACCAAGCAGTATTTTTAACATTTTTTTTTTAAAATAAAAAATTAACTTACATTATATTTTTGAAAAATATTTGTTATAACTCTTTATCATTATTATCACTCTTTTTATTATTATGTTATCATTATTATTTTCAACCATTGACATTAATAATACTTCAATGAATACCACCTGTACTTTTAGAACGGTCATGTTCTTAAGATTGTTACCATACAACTATACATGTTATCTAATTTTAGAAACTAAAGTCACTTTTAAAAATTATTCGTTAGTTGTAGTTTTTAAATTTTTTTAAAACTTACCACTAAGTGTTTTTATGCATTTAATTTTTCGTTAGAAAGATGTAAATGGTAATTATATTCTTTAATATATTCTTTTATTATTAAGTTAAGTTATAAAATTATAAGTGAGATTTATTAAACAAAAAGGAAACCTGTATTATTTTACAAATTGATCGAGTCCAATTTTCACATCTCTCAACTCGTTAGGGAGAAGCTAAGGTTTTATTATTGTTGTTTGTTGATAAAGAGATAGTGTGGAACCTTATAAAAGTAGTCTAACCTAAGTTGGTCTATGAATTAGTTGGACAGTGACATGTGAAAACAACATAAACTTGGCAATTTAGGAAACGTTTTGCAAAAGAATTTTAAGAAAATATTAATATATTATATTATTTAATAATAATCATTAAAAATAATAATTTAGAGAATTTTATTATTTATTTTAGTGGTTTTATTAATATTATTTTATAGTTTTAATAAATTAAAACTAATAGTGTGTATTAAAAGAAACGAGATATTAGATGTTCAAACTTTATTTATAATCACTCAAGCCAATGAATTACAACCATGAAACTAATGAATCGTGGATGAATTAGAACCATAAGTAATCCTAACGAAGGTAATTTTCTTTGAATAGTAAATATCTTAGAACCATTGATATGAAAGATATAAAATAATGAAGAATCTTTTAATTTGAGAAGGGAAACATCGCATCATAGACATATAGATGGTTTGATGGGTCTGATAAACAATCCATTTTAAAAAAGGATATTAATCAATCAGTTTGACCAAAACATTAATTAGTAATACAGTGAATTCAGAAATCTATGAAGAAATAAGTTTTTTTGTATTTAAAACTTTATAGATAAAAATGTAATTGAAAAATAATAAAAGAATAAAGAAAATTTAGATACTACATCTAAAGTGTTTTGCTTCTTATTTTTCGATAAACTCAAAATGTACATTACTGTGAAAAATTAGTCTTTTACATCATACCTCATATTTTGGACCAAAAAAATATGAAGGAAATATATGATAATAATTCTGTAAATAATTGGAATTTGTTTATGTTGGAGTGTTAAGAGTTTGACGGAAAACTCAAAATGTACATTAGATAGTATGTTACGTAGATATCGATTTTTACATTGAACTCTCAACAGTCCAACTTAAAACTGTTAAACTTAGGACTTCTTGCTTTTTCTTTCTTCCAATTTTGATACAATTCTTCCCGCCTCCTTCTCATTTTCTTTGTTCAACGGTAGTTGCATGTTCGTGGGCATTTTGGAGGTTGATTTAGTAGTCTAAATGATTGTGAGTGTTTTGTAGTGATGGATGGTTTTCTTCTATTGCATTAAAGTTTTTATATGTGAATTTGGGATGTCAATAATGACAATTTATGAATGTTTCATTCATTTTGTATTTTTAATTTGTTGTTTTGTTGTTGTTTTGTTTCATTGTTTATGGTTTTGTTTTTTGTACTTATTATTTTTGTCTATAATTTTTTTTACATTTTAGTCATTTAGTTTACATATCTATACGTTTTTAGAAAATTGTGCATTTTGTTATATGTTTTCTTATACCAAATGAAGATTTATCAAACCTTTACATATTAACAAGGTTATTGTAATTGGTATTTTTCTATATTTTAGATTTTGATTTTAAGTTAAAATTAATTAATTAAAAAAAAAAACAGCTAAAATTTACAACGAAATTTACTCTCTGACCTAAATTTATGTCGGACAGTAGATAGTCAAACGTAAATTTGTTAATCATGCTGATAACAAACATTAACAATCCTAAATAACATATGTAAAAATTATTTATTGTACTAGTATCTAATGCAAATTTATATAATGTAAATTATCAAAATATAAATTTTCTTTACGATGTAACAACAAAACAAACAAATTTTTTTTTCCAAAATAAATCCATTTAAAAAAGATGTACCTAAATAAATTAATCTCCAGTTTAATTCTTAGACTAAACTCGTTTACATATCAGGTTGAGAGTTCGATTTTGGAGAGTCGAATTATCGCCGCAAAACAGCCCCCCATCTCGTGATAGAAAAAATTGGCTACAATTCAATTTTCGTTGAGATGAATTTCAGCCCCACTTTTAAAGAAACTTGAAAAAGTGAGAAAAAAATGAAGAAAGATTCCGTGATTGTGTTCACCATTGAAAATTCAGCGACTAAAAAACCGAATATATAAATAATAAACGAGCCTAGTTGGATAAATAATCTTGGAGAGAATTTATTTGGATAATTATTTGTAATCTGGAAAAAAAAATCAACAAAGAACTTGAATAAGTTATTGACCTAATTTTTTTTTTTTTTTTTTTTTTTATGTTGGTTTGTACTTTTGACGAAGGTAGGTGCGGTTTATCCTGAAAGAGCTTTGGTCGTTTAGGGAAAGTTGGTAAAAAGTAATGGATGAAAGGAAAAGGATAAGGCGTGGCTTATTAACAGAAATGAAAAAGATAGTGAGCAAGAACGTTAGATGCGTAACGTGCTGGAATTGCAGACCCTTTCACAGTTCTTTCACTTCTTTTTCCTGCTAAACCCCATTACACGTGCGAATATTCCCTCCTTTGACCAGGGAACCCTATATAAATATAAGCTTGTATATTTGGTACATTTTCAATTTCACTTCTAACCCTCAACAGAAAATCACCTTTTATTATCAAATGAATTTAGAAAAGATAGTTGAAGAGTGACAATTTTCAGGTGACAATTTTCAGATAGAAGAAACAATTACAATAATTCTATATACATTTTAATTTTCAAAATTATAAATAAGAACCTTGAAAAAACATTTAATACAAGAGACTTACTTAAGACACTTAAGTATGAGTAGTTACAAGATTTATTTTACTTTTCTGGTTTGTACAGTTTTCAGTTTTTCTCCATTTTTAGGTTATACAGATTACAATTTTTACCCATTCAAATTCTTCATTTTCTCTCTCGATTCTTCTTATACTCTTTGTTATCTTTTACATTTTATTTTCTTTTATGCTTTCAATTCCAAAAATTTATATTTCAAAGATAATTAAATTTTAAAATTGGTAACAATAAACATAATTTTTTAGACGATGTTATCTTCAAGTTGTTTTTCTTCTTTAAAATTGTTTTGGAATTTTATTTTTAATTAAAATTTTTCAATATACAAATTTGTTGGTTTTGTATAATTTTTGTTAAATAAACAATCTAGAATTGAGTTTCTTGTCTTCAAGGTTGAATAAAACTTAATCATGGTTTTTGTTTTCTTTTATACTTTCTTGCAATTAAATTTTCTTCTCTTTAAGTTTTATATGATTTATGTTTCTTTTCATTTATATTTTTTACATTTTACATTTCTGTTTTTTATGTTTCAACACTTTATGTTCCTTTCCATTTAATTTTCAGCACTTTTACATTTCTATTGTCATTACACTTTCTGTACTTTTCAATTGGGATTTAAGTTTTTTCACTTTATGTATTTTGTTATTTACATTTTTAGTATCTTTGCAATTTCTATCATTTATAGTTCTATAATATAGAATATACATTTATCAGATATTATCCTTTAAATTTTCATAAGATGATCTAGTATAACTATTAGATAGTCTAGTAGACGATTTTCAATTAAAAAATCTAATGGATACACTTAACCTTTTCTTTTCATAAATTAATTTTTGTTAAAATTTATTATTAAAGAGAGTTCATATTTTTTTTATGTGAGTAAAGCATATGTTGTGTGCGACTTTGATTAGAGAAGTATTGTATAGAAGATTTCTCAAACTAACTAAGAGGACTATGTGGAAGATCCTTAGTAACAGAAAGAAACAAAACAATAAACTTCAATATAAGATTTCAGTTAAAATCTTGGTTTTCAAAAAGTTGTTAAATTAATTAATTTATTCAATAGTTATGATAAAAAAATTATGTACATAGTGTTCTATTGTGCTTGATTTTAGGCTTATCCTTATTTTCATTGTTGGTGATGACTCTAATGATCCCACAAATAAATTATATAAGGAGCGAATGATATTATAAATGAAGAGGAATATAGTAACAATTTTATAGAGAAGATGTGTATTGAAAAATCAATGCATAATAATTTTGTTTTGGACATGTTAATTAATTTAAAGAACATATTTTGAAATATGTTTTAAACTTGATTATACTTTTTTTAGATTTATGCATTTACTTTTAGTTTTAAATTTTATTTAAAATATTTAGGATTGTTATATATATATATATATATATATATTCATAATAAATAAAATAGAAATAATGGGATGTTACAAGATGCAAAGAAAAATGCCATACACCATGCATGTTGAGTGTAACAATGCAAGTTGTGAGCGACAAGTCAAATATATTTAGAAAATGTTATCAAAAGGTTAAAAAAAAAAACATGGAAGATCCAATTATCCTTTTTAGGATATTTATAAATATAAGCAAAGTCATGTATAAAAAATAAAACATATGCGAACTAGGCTTCTAAGTGCTTAGTTTAAAAATTGTCTACTAAATGAACTAAGAAAGAAGGTAATATTTGTGAATTCTTCACTTTTGTGAAATTACTCTTGTGCAAGGAGTGTTGATTTTATATTTTCTCAATAAGATTTTTTTTGTAAACTTCAAACTTGTTGTATTTTTAGGAGTTGCATTATGTACTTGGTCAAAAGTTGCATTGTGTGCTTAGTCGAGAGTTGTATAGTGTACTTGTGCTATATCTCAAGAGTAGATAAGAAAATAGTCAAAAGTATCACTTGTTGTAAGTTAGAAGTGACAATAAATAATACTTGTAATCATTAAGTGATTAGTGAAATCTTTACATATAAAGAAAATAACTTAGTCTAGGTTAGGATGAACTTGTATAAAAACAAAGTATTCAATATCTTTTCTATTAAACACATATAAACACTTGGCCATCTTATAAAACAATTTGAAGTCTTTCTAAAGATAAACATTTTATTTAAGTTAGTATTAGAGTTGACCTCTTGAAGTTTGATCTTTACATAACAAAAGACTTAGTTCTTTGCATAACAAAATGGTTAAATATAGAATATTGCATTGTAAATGAAGGATAGTAAAAATTCATCAATGGAAATAGAGAATGGTTGCACTCATTGAATTACTTCACATTGACATAATTGATATAGTGGAGAAAACATTACAACATGTTTAATCTTATTTCTACTTATAAGGCTAATCATTGACGGTAATCACATTACTTGATTTAATTAGTTGTTTATATATCATGTTGTACTCATTCTTTCATTATTTATGAGTTCGTTTTGGAATGTTGTTCACAAAATCATTTTATGAGAAACTGCAACTACAATACAAAAAGGAATACAAATAACACAACCTAACACACAACTACAACTCTACATTCTTAGAAAAAGTATACTAGCCTATATTCTTTATCTTTAATCTTTTGTGTAGCTGTGGCAGAGAAACCATCTAATATCCTTCACTCTATATTCAAACCCCTTCTTAAGTTTACCTATACCTTCATAGTACTTAAAATTGCATCTATTTAAGGGTGCAAAAGAAATGTGGGACATTTTTATAATCACATATGAGGATTCTGATAAGGCTAAGTGATTCAATAATAGATGAAAATCTATATATGAAGATTCTACCTAATACCTCTAATATACTTTTTTTAATCACGTATGGTTTTCAAATAAACTAAGTTTCTCCGAATGTAGTTTAGGGTCAACCTAGGTTGAACCCACAAAGACACATCTCATATAGTTTCATAGCTTTGTATTCTCCTTAAACAAATTAAAACTGAGGGAAGAAATGAATTTGTGAAAATAATAAACATAAAGAAACAAAAAAAATAGAGCATAAGAAAAATAAAAAAAGATTGAAATTGAAAATAAATGGATTAAAGTATAAGAAGAACTTAAAGATGACCCCTCAAAATATGAATCTAAGGTAGACAAGGTGTTGAACATTAGACGGTCCAAAGTCCCTTTAGAGGATCAAATCATTTGATAAAGTTTTGATGATAACAAAAATCAAGTATATATTTATATTTGATGACTTATATACATTGCGCAGTTAACATTATT